>Ga0209257_1000259_pt1 | contig 122101 bp, 74 predicted proteins | sample AraplaCvi_mCL_r2_FD_184277 | JGI IMG/M metagenome (GOLD analysis project Ga0209257, IMG submission 184277) | Arabidopsis root microbial communities from North Carolina, USA - plate scrape MF_Cvi_mCL_r2 (SPAdes) (version 2) | ecosystem: Host-associated > Plants > Roots > Endosphere | place: USA...
ATCCCATCGCAGCTTCGGCGCGTGAGCGTGAAACCGCGCCTGCGAAAGGCCCCCTCAGTCGGCTTCGCCGACAGCTCCCCCAGAGGGGGAGCATCTATCACGGCGTAGATCCTCCCCCTCTGGGGGAGGTGGCCCGAAGGGCCGGAGGGGGCCAGCGGCGCTCGCCGCCTAAGTCCCTTCCTTCAGGAACGGCGCCGCCGAGAACAGCTCGCGTTCCTCCTTGCGCGGATCGTCGACCATCCTGGAGGTCACGTCGAACACCATGGTCGCCCGCTTCGGCAGCTCGTACTTGCTCCACGCCGGGATCGCCGCGCAGTTGGGATCGCCGGTCCGGGCGAAGGCGAGGAAGGCCTCGCTCATCTGATGCGCCACGGCCCGGGCCGCCGGCCCCGTGCCGGTCTTCGAGCCCGGCTTGTCGAGATTGTCGAACACCAGGGCGATGTCGAAGCCGTGGAAGGCCCGCAGCCTGCCGCCATCGATCGGCGAGCCGAAGTCCAGCTGGTACATCCAGGCCGGCGCGCCGATCCTGGCCCGCTGCTCGGCCTGGATCAGGTGGCCCGGCCACGAGCGCCCGGCCGTGGTGGCCGCGAAGAACACCTCCGACGGCGTATAGTGCGGATAGAGTTCCCGATAGCGAGCGATCACCCGGCGCGGCGCGACGTCCAGCACCAGTTCCGGGGCCAGGCGCTGTGGCAGCTCCTCCCAGGTCAGGCTGAAGTTCTTCGGGTCGCCGCCGAGGAAGGCGCGGGTCTCGTCGTGGGTGTTGCCGATGATCATCGGGATATGGGCGCTCTCGCGCGGCGCGTCCGGATAGAACGGGTGGCGCGGCAGCACGCCGCCGTCCATCACCGACCAGAAGATGATCGAGCCCTTGCGTTCCAGGGGATCGGGCATCTTCAGGGCCTCGACCAGATGCTGGACGGGCAGGGTGCGCAGGACGTCGACCTGGTCGGGGCGCAGGCCCAGCTTTTCCATGAAGGCCTTGGCCCGGATCGTCGCGTGAATCGGACCCATGGCGGTGACGTGCTGGCCGCTCATCGTCGCGGCTTTGTGGAAGAGGCCCCTGGCCACCGGCATGGCCATCAGGGTGACCACCTTGGCCCCGCCGCCCGACTGGCCGAAGGCCGTGACATTGCCCGGATCGCCGCCGAACGCGGCGATGTTGTCGCGCACCCACTGCAGGGCCATCACGAGGTCGAGATTGCCGACATTGCCGCTGTCGGCCAGGTCCGGTCCGCCCAACTCGGCCAGGTAGGCGTAGCCAAAGACGTTGAGCCGATGGTTGACCGTCACCACGACCACGTCGCCGCGCCGGGCCAGTCTTACGCCATCATACAGCGGGTCCGAGCCCGAGCCGTTGGCGTGGGCGCCGCCGTGGACATAGACCATCACCGGCCGCTTCTTGCCGTCCAGGCCCGGGGTCCAGACATTGAGGAACAGGCAATCCTCGCTGGTGGTCTCCTGGATCTTGGTCTGGGGACTGGCCGGGCCGTAGGCCAGGGCGTCGACCACGCCGGGCCAGGGTTTCGGCGGCAGCGCTCGCATGAACCGGCGCGAAGTGGTGTCGGCCCCGTAACGCACGCCCTTGAAGACCTTGATCCCCTCGACCACGGCGCCGCGCACCTTGCCGTAGCGGGTGGCGGCGATCGGCGCCTTGGCGGCGGCCTCGGCCTCGGCCTCGGCGCCGGCGACGCCGACCAGACTCGCGGCGGCGGCGCCCGCCAGGACGGCGCGACGATGAGGGGTCATGAAGGTCTCTCCCCAGGCATTGCTCTTGGCCCGCTCCGAAGAGAGGGCGAACTAGTCGACGAGGGTCTCGACGGGCGAGGCCTCGGCCATGCAGAGGTCGATGAACGACTGCAGGATCGGGCTGTCATTGTCCTTGCGCCAGGCCATGTAGAGCTCGACCGGGCGGTCCGGCGTGGTCTCCACCGGGCGGTACTGCACATCGTCGAAATGCAGGCTCATGGCCGCCTCGGGCACCAGGGCCGCGCCGAGGCCGGCATGGACCAGGGCCAGCATCGAGTGGATCTGGGTGACGTGCTGGACGTAGTGCGGGGTCACGCCGTTGGCGTCGAACAGCGTGGTCAGCATGTTGTGGAAATAGCCCGCGCCCTCGGCCGAATACATGATCAGCGGCGCGTCGTCGAAGTCGGCCAGGGCCAGCGAGGCCTTGGCCAGGCGCGGGTCGCCGGTCGGCAGGGCCGCCACCAGGGGTTCGGTCAGGACCCTGGCGGTGGCGAACTCGGCGCGCTCCATCGGTGGCCGCACCAGGCCGATGTCGATGCGGCCGGTCAGCAGGGCCTCGACCTGTTCGCGGGTGACCATCTCGCGCAGGGTCAGGTCGGCGTTGGGCAGCCGGGCCCGCGACAGGATCACCAGGCTGGGCAGGAAATTGTAGCCGGAGGCGGCGGTGAAACCGATGGCGATCTGGCCGGCGTCGCCCACGGCGATACGGCGCGTGGCCAGGGCCGCGCTCTCGGCCAGGCGCAGGATCCGGCGAGCCTCCAGCAGGAAGGCTCGGCCCGCCGGGGTCAGCCGCACCGAGCGGCTGGTGCGGTCCAGCAGGGTGACGCCGAGGATGCGCTCCAGCAGTTGGACCTGCCGGCTGAGCGGCGGCTGGGTCATGTTCAGCCGCTGGGCGGCGCGGCCGAAATGCAGCTCCTCGGCCGTGGCCACGAAACAGCGCAACTGACTCAGTTCGAACATCGGATAGCGCCCGCTGGTGATCCCGTGGACCGGCGAGGTTAGGCGCTTGGGCAATGAAGCGGTAGCCGTCGCCAGGGCCGTGGGCCGGGCCTTGGCCGAGGGGCCGCCGCGAATCAGCCGGGCGCCGGCGGCGGCCACCACCTAGGCCTGGCCCTGGGCGCGCCGGATCAGCACCTCCAACTCGGCCAGTTCGACCGGGCTCAGGTCGGTCAGGGGCGTGCGGACCGGGCCGGCGTCGCGGCCGATCACCTTCATCCCCGCCTTGACGATCGACACCGCATAGCCGCGGCCGCGATTGCGCAGGGCGATGTAGGGCAGCACGAAATCGCGCAGGCCGGCCATCACCGCCGCCCGGTCCTGGGCCCGCACCGACTTGTAGAAGCGCAGCGCCCATTCCGGCATGAAGTTGAAGATCGCCGACGAATAGGTCGTCACGCCCATTTCCAGATAGGGCAGGGCGAAGGTCTCGGCCGTCGGCAGGCCGCCGACATAGGTCAGGCGATCGCCCATCCTGGCGTAGACCCGCATCATCAGCTCGATGTCGCCCACCCCGTCCTTGAAGCCGACCAGGTTGGGGTTGCGGTCGCACAGCCTTTCGAGCGTGTCCTCGGTCAGGATGGCGTTGTCGCGGTTGTAGACGATCACCCCCAGCGGCGTGGCCTTGCAGACCGCCTCGACATGGGCCGCCAGGCCCTCCTGGGTGGAGTTCATCAGATAGGGCGGCAGCAGCAGCAGGCCGTCGGCGCCGGCCGCGTGGGCCGCCTTGGCCAGGTCGACGGCGATGGCCGTGCCGTAGCCGCAGCCGGCGACGACCGGGATCCTGCCGGCGGTCTCCTCGACGGCGGCCTTGACCACCTTGGCCACTTCGGGCGGGGTCAGGGAGAAGAACTCGCCGGTGCCGCCCGCCGCGAACAGCCCGGCCAACTCGTGCTGAAGCATCCAGGCGCAGTGTTCGCGATAAGCTCCCTCGACGAACTGGTGCTGGGCGTCGAAATGGGTGACGGGGAACGACAGCAGTCCTCCGCCGATCTGCCGGGCCATCTCGGACGGCGTCATTCTGCTCATCAAATCCTCGCTCGTCGTCGGTCCTTCTCGCCAGGAGGGCGTCGCGTCGTCCTGGCCGCGTGACCGTGGGTTCCAGCAAAGGCTATGGGCGGCGGCCCCGGCGGTCTAAGCCAAAGGCGCTATCGACCGATGCGGGTTTTGGCTTGATGGCGCTCAAGGCCCTTCAGGGGCTAGACCTCGCCGCCGATCCGCTCGATCTCGTCGGCCAGGGCGGGCAGGTCGAGTATCCGCAAGGTGCGACCGGTCTGGGAGACGATCCCGAGCCCGGCTAGCCGGTTCAGCTCCCGCGTCACCGGCTCGCGCTGGCTCCCCACCAGCACCGCCAGCTCGGCATGGGTCGGGCAGGGGTGGATGACGGCTTCGCGGCCGTCCCCGCCCGCCGACGCCGCCATGCGCAGGAGTTCGATGTCGACGCGGCAGGCCACCGAGACGGCGTTCAGCTCGAACAGGCGGTCGGTGAGGGCGCGGGTCAGGTTGGCCAGATCTTCCAGGATCGCCCGCATGAAACGGGGCGACCGCTCGAACAGGGTCTGGACCAGTCCCTGGGGCAGGCGAGCGACGCGCACGTCCTCCAGCGCCACGATGTTCACCGAGCGGGGCAGGCCGTCGATGGCCGAGATCTCGCCGAAATAGCCGCCCGCCGAAATGCGCCGATAGCCGACCTCGCGACCGGACCGGGCGTACTGGTTGGCCAGCAGCGCGCCTTTCAGCAGCAGGTGAATGCCGCCGCTGTCATCCAGGCGTTGGACGATCAGCTCGCCCTTGCCATAGTGAAGGTGCTCGATTTGCGGCGCCAGCGCCTCGATCTCCTCGCGCCCCATGTGCCGGAACAGCCGATTGACGCGATAGTCGCCTTCAGGTGGTGTCGTGATTGGCGTATGGCTCGGGGAGAGCGGGGACGAGGGGGGAATCACGGCCATCGAGAACGCTCCTGCACAGTCGATCCGGGGACGACGAATGGACAGCCGACCGCGCTACAGGGCCTTTATCAGCTACAGCCATCAGGACCGCAAAGCCGCCGAATGGCTGCATCGCACGCTGGAAACCTATCGTGCGCCGCCTCGTCTGGCCACGATCGGCGGCGCGGCGACGACTCGGCGGCTGACGCCGATCTTCCGGGACCGCGACGAACTGAGCGCCTCGCCGGACCTGGGCGGGGTGATCCGCGACGCCCTGGACCGATCCGACGCCCTGATTGTGCTTTGCTCCGCGGCCTCGGCGGGGTCGCGCTGGGTGGACCAGGAGACGGCCTATTTCCTGCGCGACCACGGCCTTGGCCAGATCATCTGCCTGATCGCGCCTTCGACGCCGAAGACCGCCTTCCTGGCTGACCTGTTGCCGCCGGCCCTGCGAGCCGCCCTGCCGCCGGGCGTGGAGCCGTTGGCCGTGGATCCTCGACGCGACGCCGACGGACCGCGCCTGGCGCGGCTGAAGATCGCCGCTCGGCTGCTGGAGGTCAGCCTCGACCAACTGGTTCAGCGCGACGCTCGTCGCGGCATGCGGGTGATGGCCGCCTTCACCGCCGCGGCCCTGGCCGTGACCGTCGCCATGGGCGCGATGACGGTCGCCACGCTGAAGTCCCGCCAGATCGCCCGCGACCAGCGCGACGAGACCGAGGCTCTGGTGGCCTACATGCTGGGCGATCTGCGCGAACAACTGGAGCCCGTGGGCCGGCTGGACGTTCTGGACGGCGTCGGCGCCAAGGTGCTGGCCTATTACGGCAAGGCGCGCACCGACCGGCTCGACGACCGGGCCCTGGCCCAGCGCGCCAAGGCCCAGACCCTGCTGGGCACCATTCGGGAGCAGCGCGGCGACTTGGCCGGGGCTCGGGACGCCTTCGGTCAGGCCGCGGCCACGACGCACGAGCTGGCCGTCCGGGCTCCCGACAACGGCGACCGGATCTTCGACGAGGCGCAGAACGTCTATTGGCTGGCCTATATGCAATGGCGCCAGGGCGACGCCGCCGGCGCCGAGCGCGGCTTCAAGCGCTATGGCGACCTGGCCCAGACGCTGGTGCGGCTCGATCCAAACCGCGCCGACTGGCGGCTGGAGGTAGCCTACGCCAAGAGCAACCTCGGCACCCTGCTGCTGGAGCAGGGCCGGGCGGAGGAGGCGCTGGCCACGTTTCGCGCCGCTCTGACTGGCTTCGAGGCCGAGCGAGCCCGGGCGCCGAACGACCAGGACCGGCTGGTCGACGCCGTGGACGCCCATGCCTGGGTGGCCGACTCGCTGGTCAAGCTGGGTCGTCCGCGCGAAGCCCTCGCCGAACGGGAAGGCGCGGCGAACCTCCTGGCCCAGGCTTCGGCCAAGGCGGCGTCCGACAAGCCCCTCGCCGCCCGCAGCCTCGCCGCCCAATTGGCGTTGGCGCGATTGGAGCTGGATTTGGGCCGGATCGCGCATGGCGCGGCGCGCTCGACCCAGGCCCTGAACGGGCTGCGTGGACTGGTGGCCCTGGACCCGACCAACGCCCGCTGGCGCGAATACCTGTTGATCGGCCAGCTGGACGCGGTCGATTTCGCCGCCTGGTCCGGAAGGTTGGCGCAGGCGCGCTCGGCCCACGCCCAGGCTGTCGCCACCCTCGCCGGCCTTCGCACCGGCGACGAGGCCAAGACCTGGCGCGTCGATCTTGATGGGCGATTGGATGTGCAAGCGGTCACCCTGGCGGGGCTGGACGGCGATTCGGTGCAAGCCCGGAGCTTGGCGTCGGCGCTGCTGGACCGGCTGGATCATGCGCCGGGATCGCGTGAAACAGCGGCCGATCGCGCGGCCCTCTATGGCGCGGCCCACCTCGCGGCGGGGCAGCCGGCGGCGGCGATCTCGGTCCTGTCGCCGCGCCGCCGGTCCCTGGCTTCCACCAGTCTCGACACCCTGGCGCGCGCCTATCTGGCTCAGGGCCAAGCCGACCAAGCCCAGGCGATCGTAAAGGCCCTGCGAAAACAGGGCTATGCTCATCCCGGTTTCCTTGCATTCTGGAGGGATTCGCCTCTAGCTGGCGCCACTGTTCAAGGGGGCTTCACATGACTGAGTCACTACCGATCGTCGAATTGGTTGTCGGCATCGCCGACAACATCAATTTCATGAACGTTCTTGATCCCCAGAATCCGGTTCCGCTGTCGTTGAAGCTCGACGCTCCGAGCCGTTTGGTTTTCCGATTGAGTGACGACCTCATCGGTGTCGGCTGGACATTCCAGAAGCGTCCGATCCTCTTCACCGACGATTTCGGCATCAACTTCTCCAGCTACACCTGGATCGAGATGTTGTACGACGTGCCGCAAAAGCCATTCACGTGCTTCACGATCGTCTATGAAGACAATCGGGTCGGCGAATACATCTACAGCCTGTTCATGACGGACTCCCACAGGCAGAACATTATTCTGGACCCGAAGATCGAAAACGGCGGGGGCAGGGTGCCCTGACCCTCACGGTCTTCGATCAGGACGAAGTCGCCGCGCTGATCCAGCGCGGCGAGGTTCTCGCCGCCTACGACCTCGCCCGCGCCGCCCTGGAAGCGGGCGAAACCTCGCGAGACGCCGCCTACGCCGCGGTGCTCTGCCTGGCGCGAGCCGGCGCCGTCGACTTCGCGCGGGCCGAATATGTCCGTCTGGGGCTGGATCGGGCTGACGACGATCCTGACGCCATCGCCCTGGGCGCGCGGCTCCTGAAGGACGTCGCCCTGGCCGCGCGCGGTCGCCGCCGCACTGCTTTCGCCAGAGCTTCGACACGCCGCTATCAGAGGCTTTTCCACCGGTTCGGCGGTCTCTATGGCGCGGTCAACGCCGCGACCATGACGCTGGTCGCCGGCGACCAGGCGGGCGGGCGGGCCCTGGCGGCCGCTGCTCTGGAGATTTCGCCCCCGCCGGGACTGACGGGGGAGGCGGCCTATTATGAGACCGCCAGCCGAGCCGAGGCGAGTTTCCTGATCGGTGACCTGGACACCGCGCGCGAAACGATGAGCCGGGCCCAGGTTTACGCGCCCCGGGCTTTCGCGGCCCATGCCTCGACCCTGCGCCAGCTGGAGATGTTGTGCCGCGAGACCGGCGCCGATCCGGCCTGGCTGTCGGCCTTCCGCCCGCCGGCCTGCGCCCACTTCACCGGCCACATTCTGGACGCCACGCGCGAGGGCGCCTTGAGCGGCGGGCTCGACAGCAACCTGCGCCGCGAGGCGGACCGCGTGGTGCAGGAGCAGGGCATCGGTTTCGCCTATGGCGGTTTGGCCGCCGGCGCGGACATCATCTTCGCCGAAGCCTTGCTGGAAGCCGGCGCTGAGCTTCACCTTGTCCTGCCCGTGAACCTGGAGTCTTTCGTCGCCGTGTCGGTGGCGCCCTTCGGAGCCGATTGGATCCGGCGGTTCGAGCATTGCTTCACCCGCGCCGCCTCGGTGCGCTACGCTTCGCAAGACCCTTATGTCGGCGACGAGCAGGTCTTTGCCTACGCCAGCCAGATCGCCATGGGCTGCGCGGTGCTGCGCGCCCAGACCCTGGCCACCGAGGCGATCCAGGTGGGGGTGTGGGATGGCCATTCGGCCGTCGGACCGGCGGGGGTGGCCGCGGACCTGGCCTATTGGGCGAAAGGCGGCCGTCGGCAGGAGATCATCACGGTCCGGCGCCCCCCGCCGTCTCCCGCGCCGCCGCCCCTAGACGACCCGTCCGGCTCGCGCGCCATGAAGGCCATGCTGTTCGCCGACGTGAAGGGCTTCGGATCCTTGCGCGATGACCAGATCCCGGCCTTCTTCGAAACGGTGATGGGGCGGATGGCCAAGGTGGTCGAAGGGCTCGACTCCGGTCCCCGGCACGTCGAGACCTGGGGCGACGGCCTGTTCCTGGTCTTCGACCAGCCGATCGACGCCGCCCTCGCGGCCCTGGCGCTGCAAGAGGCCCATCGCGCCCTCGATCTTCGGGCCCTGGGCCTGCCCCACGGCCTGGGCCTCCGGATCGGCGGCCACTACGGCCCGGTGCACCTGGGGATCAATCCGCTGACCAAGACCCCCGCCGTGATCGGCGCCCACGTGGTGGTCGCCGCCCGCATCGAGCCCGACGTCGCGCCCGGCTCGGCCTGCGTCAGCGAAGCCCTCGCCGGAGCGCTGGCGACCTTTCACGGTGATCGCGTTCGCTGCGGCTATGTCGGCCGCACCCAGGGCCGCAAGGGTTTTCCGGCGACCCCGATCTTCAACCTTACCCGGGCCTGACCGCGCCTCGACGCGATCAGAAACCCTTATCTCGGGCGATGTGCAAATCCGCACATTCAAGGCGCCGATCCGTCGGACATGGTTCGACTCGCGGGATGCGGAACGCCTCTGTCGATCGTCATCGCGGGAGCGCCGCCACCACCTGCACCGTTTCCGCCCGTCACCGCGGGTCGTTCGAGCGGTTCATCGGGCCCGGCCATCCCCATCGGTCGGGTCCGACTTACCGAACGCGTTCCCAGGCCGCGCCGATGTTCCTGCGCGGCTCCCACGTTGCATCAGGAACCTCGTCATGTCTCTCGACGCAGCTGTCATCAAGGAATTTCGGGCCGCCGCCGACGCGCCTCTCGGCGCGCTCGCCTCCGACCCCGCGGGAAGCATACTCAAGCACGCCGTACGGATCTGGGCGCGCGATCACGGCGTGGCCGAAACCGACCTGACTCGCGTGACCGAAATGGTCATGGGCTTCGCGAAGTCGGCGATCCGCGATTGCGAGCGCAAGATCCATGTCGTCGCCTAACGTGCCGCTGCTCAAGATCCCCGGTGCGATCCTGGCCCATGCCAGAAGCTTGATCTCCAGAGACGAGACGACCACGCCGGCGGCGATGGCCGAAAACCCGCTGTTCGCGCCCAGGCCAGAGGCGGGCGGCGAATGGGAGCCGACCCCGCAGGACAAGAGTTTCTGGGCCAGCCTGGCCGCGGCCGACCGGCGCCTGGTCGACCTGCGGCGCGCGATCGATGAGGCCGCGGCCGCGGCGATCACTCGAGAGGCCGACGTCAAGGTTCCGCCGACGCCGGACGCTCCGATCGCCCCGAGCCGATGCGAGGCCGCCAAGCAATTGATCGCCAAAGCGCTGGACGCGGAGAAATCATGATCCTCGCCATGGGCGCGGAAGTTCAGGCCAGGCCGGCTCGATAATCATCGACCGCCATGCCTCGCCCTTGGGGGAGGGCGGTCGGATGGGCGCCAGTTCTTCGTCGTTTCGGTGAACGACCGGTGCTCATCCGACTCAGATCGCTCTACTTGGCGCAGTCGGACTTGCCGACATTGTCCCATTTCTTGAAGCCGCGGCCAGTCTTGGCCTGCAGGCGATCATTGTAGCGCCGCAAGGCGATGTCGCCGGATTGGCCGGTAAGGACGTCGCATCGCCCGGCGAACACCTTCTCCACGCAAGCCGCCCGCGTCGCATAGCCGAGTTCCTCCCAGGCCCCGTCGACGAACCGGCGGCAGGCCACATAGTCGGCGGGAAGCTTCTGGGGCTCGGCGGTTGGCACGGCGATCTCCACCGGCTCGGCCGCCTTGGCCGCTTCAGCGGCCGCGGCGATCTTGGCGGCCTCGGCCATCGCCAGACGATGCCGTTCGGCCTCGTCCGTGCTGGCCTGCTCCGGCAGGTCCGGCTGGTCGTTGGCCAACTGGAACCAGGCCATCTGCATTTTCCAGCCGCGGGCCTGGGCCAGTTGGCCAAGGCGGGCGGGGAAGTCCCGTGTCGGCTGCTGGATGGCGCCGGGACGCAGGCCGATGTCGAACGGCCCGTCGCCCTCGATCATCAGGACTCCCGCCAGGCCTGCAGCGTTCTGGCACATGGACACCCGATACCGTCCGCCGCCGAGATCCTTGTAGAGATCGGGATTGCGGGCGGCCAGGGCCGCGAACTGTTCGCGATTGGTCGTGAACTGCTGAAGGCGGCCCGAGGGTTGTATGGCGATCAGGCTGAAACCCTTGGACGGGTCGGGCGCGACATTGATCATCGATTGTGACCAAAGCCCCTTGGGACAGCCCTGGATGCCGCGGTCGATCTCGAAGCGTGGCTGCTGGGCGACCAGGCTCGGAACGGCGCCGGCCTGGCCGCGGAACCGGTTGACCGTGTCCAACAGGGGGCAAGAAGCCTGGTCGGCGGGGAGGATCTCCGTGGTGTCCACCTGCAGCCCTTCCACGCCGGCGGCGCGCGCGGCGCTCGCCACCGCGCGGTTCGCGCCGGCCGGGTCCCCGGCCGCGCCGGAGATCTTGATGCTGGTCGAGCCGTCGGCGTTCTGGCCGCGGCTCAGCGTCAGCCAGGAGCAGGGAATGTTCGGCAGCGCCGCGGTGATCGCCTCGTCGGCCCGGCTGGCGGCCGGCGACGGCGCGCTGGCGGTGGTCGGCGTGGGCGCGGCGGGCAGGGCCGCCTTCTTCTGGGACGACAGCACGGCAAAGCCTACGCCGACCACGACGACGGCGGCGACCACGCCGATCGCCGCGATTCCCTTTCCCTTGGAAAAGCTGCGCGTCGACGTCGCCGGGTTGGGAACCTTGCGCTCCTCGCCGCCGGGGAGCTTCGTCGGAGGGGCGCTCGGCTTGCCGGGAGGCTTGTACGCAACGTCCATGGCCGGCGGGATGAGGGGCGCGGGTTCGTCCTCCTCCGGCTCCGTCGCCCCCTTGTCTGGCCCGGCCGGGACGGCAGCAGGCGGCGCGGCGTCCGGCGTTTTCGCCTCGACAGCGCTCGGGAGCGGTTCGGCGCCCGGACCTTCGGGAGGCTCTAGGTTGGGGGCGAAGATCGTGGCGCTGGGGACGACCTCTTCCGATCGGGGCGGGGCGGAGACCAGCGGCGGAAGCGAAGACGCCGTGTCGGCGACGGTCGGCGGAACGGTCGGTTCGGGCGGCGGCGCCTGATCCACGGCCGGGCGCGAGGATTCGTCGCCGATCGACTCGTCCGCCGATTCCGTCGGCGAGTCCGGCAGGCTGGGCGCGAAGATCGTGCGGCCCTCGGGGGCGATCTCGTCGCTCGCGACGGCGGCCAGCGTGGGCGGAGCGCTGTCTTCTCTGCGCGGCTCGGCGCTCTGCCAAGAGGGCGGCTCGTCGCCCAAGTGGATCACCGTCTGCTCGATCTCGGGCCCGCTATCCCCCGGCCTCGCATGGCCGAGGTCGGGAACCCACGACCGCGCCGACACAGGCTCGACCGGGACGTCCAGCGCGTCCAGCGCCGTGATCACCTCGGCCATGGTCTGGGGGCGCCCGCGAGGATCGGGGCTGAGCATGCGCGAGAACAAAGGCTGCAGCAATGGCGGCACGGCGGTGATGTCGGCGCCGGCCCGGCGGCGATCGATGGCCTCGACCAGGGTCGTGCCCATGTTCGGAGCTCGTCCGCCGGCCAGGGCCAGCACGACGAGGGCCAGGCTGTAGATGTCGGTCCACGGACCGATCCGGCGGTCGAAGTCGCCGAACTGCTCCGGTGCGACATAGCCCAGCTTTCCCGCGAAACCGTCGCCAACCACCGTCTGGGCGCCGATCTCCATGCTCTTGGCGATGCCGAAGTCGATGATCTTGGCGCGGCTGAGCACGCCGTCCGGCAGCAGCACGTTTTCGGGCGAGATGTCGCGGTGGATGGCGCCATGGCTGTGGGCCGCGTGCAGGCCCTCGGCCAGGCGACGGGTCAGCATCACCAGTTCGGCCGTGGTCGGCGAATGGCGGCCGATCAGATTGGTCAGCGGCTCGCCGTCGATGAAGTCGGTGACGATGTACAGGAGGTCCTTGCGCGGCTCGCGGGCCAGGACGCGGTACTGCACCAGCGCTGGATGGGCCAGGCTGGTGAGGGTCTTGGCCTCCTTGCGGAACAGCGCCTGAACCTTGGGATCGGCGGCCAGGTGCGGAAGGATGACCTTGACCGCCACGCGCTCCTCGGCGTTGACGTTCGCGCCTTCGTAAACCTCGCCCATGCCGCCGCGGGCGATGAAGCGCTTGATCTCGTAGATGCCGTTCAGGACGAAGCCGACCGGCAGGATGCCCCGCTGGGCGGGCTTGCGCGAGCCGCGCTTGCTCCAGGAGCCGGACGCGGGGCTCGTCAGGGACGCGACGTCTTCATCAGAGGGATCGTCGGGCATGCTCACTGGGGACGTCTCTTTCCAACTCTGACGACAACCTCGCCCTGAGCGCGTGTCGGTTGCAAGCTGTTATGCAGGGTTTTGAGCATCAGGCCGCGGCTTCCGGAATCGACGGCGCGTCGGCTTGCGGTGACGCTTCCTCGCTTTCGAACGCGTAGGTGAAGGTTGAGTTCTCGACTCCCACCGTGATCCTGGACACGTCCTCGCCGGCCATCTGGCGCTCGAGCAGGGCGATCGATAGCTCGGGCAGCATGGTGTTGGTCAGGATGGCGTCGATCATCCGCCCCCCCGAGGCGACCTCGGTGCAGCGCGAGACGATCAGGTCGACGACCGCCTGGTCGTAGGTGAAGACGATGCCGTGGTTCTCGGCGATGCGCTTCTTCACACGATCCAGTTGCAGGCGGACGATGCCCTGCAGCATGTCCGGCGACAGCGGATAGTAGGGAAGAACGATCAGTCGGCCGAGCAGGGCGGGGGGGAACACCTTGAGCAGGTCGGGCCGCAGCGTCTGGGCCAGCGCCTCGGCGTCCGGCTTCATCTCCTCGTCCTCCGACAGCGAAGCGATCAGCTCGGAGCCGACATTCGAGGTCAAAAGGATCAGCGTGTTCTTGAAGTCGATGTGACGCCCTTCGGAGTCGTCCATGTAGCCCTTGTCGAACACCTGGAAGAACATCTCGTGGACGTCCGGGTGGGCCTTCTCCACCTCGTCGAGCAGCACCACCGAATAGGGCAGGCGACGGACAGCTTCGGTCAGGACGCCGCCCTGGCCGTAGCCGACATAACCCGCCGGCGCGCCCTTCAGGGTCGAGACGGTGTGGGCCTCCTGGAACTCGCTCATGTTGATGACGATCAGGCTGTCGTCGCCCGAATAGAGCAGTTCGGACAGGGCGTGGGCGGTCTCGGTCTTGCCCACGCCGGACGGGCCGCACAGCATGAACACCCCGACCGGCTTGTTGGGGTTGTCGAGCTTGGCGCGGCTGGTCTGGATGCGCTTGGCGACGGCGTCCATCGCATGGTCTTGCCCGACCACGCGCTTCTTCAACTGGTCGGCGATGGTCAGGATCGCGGCGATCTCGTCCTTGACCATCCGGCCGACGGGGATGCCGGTCCAGTCGCCGACCACGGCGGCGACGGCGTCGGCGTCGACCTCGCCGAACACCATCGGATCGTCATCATGGGCCTGGGCGACGGCTAGCAGGGCGGCGTCGAGCGCGCCCTTCAGGTCGGCCGTGTCGCCGGCCTGCGCCGACGCGGCGGCGGCCAGGGCCTGGCGGGCCTCGTAGGCCTTGGCGACGGCGTCCTTTTCGGCCGCCCACTTGGCTTCCACCGCGTCGAGGGCGACCTGCGCCTCTTCAATCGCCTCCTTTAGCTTGGCGACACGCTCAACGCCGGCGTATTGGCCTTCAGCCTCGCGGGTGGCGATGTCGAGTTCGACCTTCAGAAGTTCGACCCGGCGGCGACGGCTTTCGACCGGCGCGGGCGTGGCGTGCTGCGAAACGGCCACCCGGGCGCCGGCGGTGTCGAGCAGGCTGACCGCCTTGTCGGGAAGCTGCCGGGCCGGCACATAGCGTTGCGACAGCTTGACGGCCGCTTCCACGGCTTCGTCGAGGATCACCACCTTGTGGTGCTTCTCCATGGCCGAGGCCACCGAACGCAGCATGGCGACCGCCACGCCGGTCTCCGGTTCGCCCACATTGACGGTCTGGAACCGCCGGGTGAGGGCGGGGTCCTTTTCGAAGTACTGGCGATATTCCGACCATGTGGTGGCGGCGATGGTCCGGAGCCGGCCGCGCGCCAGGGCGGGCTTGAGCAGGTTGGCGGCGTCGCCGGTGCCGGCCTGGCCGCCCGCCCCGATCAGGGTATGGGCTTCGTCGATGAACAGGATGATCGGCTTGGGCGAGGACTCGATCTCGTCGATCACCTGTCGCAGCCTTTTCTCGAACTCGCCCTTCACGCCCGCGCCGGCCTGCAGCAGCCCGATGTCCAGGGCGCGGAGGGTGACGTCCTTCAGCGCCGGAGGGACGTCGCCATCGACGATCCGGCGCGCCAGCCCCTCGACGACCGCCGTCTTGCCGACCCCGGCCTCGCCCGCCAGGATCGGGTTGTTCTGGCGACGGCGCAGCAGGATGTCGATCACCTGGCGGATTTCGGCGTCACGACCGACGATCGGGTCGATCTCGCCCGCCCTGGCCCGTTCGGTAAGGTCGACGGAGTATTTGGCCAGCGTTTCCCCCGAGCCGCCGGCGAACGGCGCGCCCGCCGCGCCCGGCTGGTCCAGGGGCGCCTCGGCGGCGAGGGCTCCGCCCACTTCGGCCGAGGTCGCGACGATCTTGTCGAACTCATCGCCCAGGGCGTCGGCCGAGACTTTGCGGAACTCGGGCGAGATCGCGAACAGCGCGTTGCGCAGGATCGGGGTCTTGAGCATGCCGAAGACCAGGTGACCGGTGCGCACGCGACTGGCCTGGAACATCAGCGACGCATAGAGCCAGCCCTTCTCGATGGCCTCCTCGATCTGCGGCGAGAAGTCCGAGATCGAGGTCGCGCCGCGCGGCAGGCCGTCCAGCGCGGCCACCACGTCCCGGGCCAGCTTCGTGTCGTCCAGGGCGAAGCGGGTGCGGATCGCGGCGAGGTCGTTCTGCGGATCCTGCAGCAGGATATGGATCCAGTGGACCAGCTCGACATAGGGGTTGCCGCGCATCTTGCAGAAGCCGGTCGCGGTTTCGATGCTCTTCAGGCCCGTCGGGCTAAGGCGGCCGAACAGGGCGGAGCGGTTGATCTCGGTCATGCGGCATCTCTCTTGGCGGCGGCCCGAGCGACACGGCGCGAACTCGGACCAAGACGGGTTTCGGCGCGCGGGCCGCTGCCGGCCGGCGGATTGATCCAGCTGGTCCAGCCCAGCCGGGCGCGGCCGTCCAGGGAGGCGGGACGTCGGGCGGCTTCGCTGGCCTCGATCTCCAGGTCCCATTCCAGGTGGGACGGGGCGAAGGAATCCAGCGCCTCGGCCACGACCGCGAAGCGCGGACCGCCAGGCAGCAGGTTTTCGTAGTCCTGGAAGGTCTCGACCTTCACGGCGATGCGGAAGGCGTCGGACACGGTGCTGGTGCGACGCCCGCAGACGGCGTCGCCACCCAGCCGGCTGTAGGCGCCGCCCAGGCGGGTCTGGTCCGCGGGCTCGATGTCGCGCCAGATCGGACGATATTCCTTGAGCCGCACGGGGGCGCCCACGAGGTCGGCGACCGCATCCTCGATGCCGGCCGCGCTGCGCCGCGAGGCGTAGAGACCGGCATAGTAGAGGCGGGCCCGCGCGGGAAAGGCCGCGTCGTCGGGGACTCCCACGGTCGCGCCGGTCAAGGCGGCCAGATAGCCGGCGAAGCGGTCGTCGCCCGGCCGATCGGCATTGGCGGCCGGATTGGACTCCGCCCAGGCACGGTAGAAGAACTGCAGCATCCGCCCGGCCAGCACGTCGAGGAAATGACCGAACGGGCGTCCCTTGGCGTAGCGGCGCTCGAAATGGGCGAACTCGCTGATGTGCAGGGGCAAGGGTCCCATCGGGCCGGTCAGCCCGAACCAGTAGCCCTCGACCTTGGCGCGTCCGTTCTTGACGGTGATGGTTTCCAGCGTGGAGCCCGGAAAGCCGAGCGCCGGAAGTTGGGCCAGGTCGACCAGGTTCTGCGACGGTAGCCGGGCGTCGCCGATGCGCGGCAGGTTCGGGGCGCGCGCCTCCGCCGCGCGCAACAGACCGAACAGGCCGTACCGCCTTGCGTTCCCCGCCGCCTGGCGAAGAAACTCTAGATGTTGCGATGTTCGCCCATTCTCGGCCGCCATTGCGCGAAGGTTCCTTCCTGGGGGCTTTCAAAGATGCATTCGGTGAAGGCGTTGACGGTCGCGAACTCGCCGAGGAACCGTTCGAGAACCGCCGAGAACAGGAACATCCGACCGTTCTCGAACGGGGCGTCGTCCAGCTTGAGGCGCAGGCGCTGGCCGCGGGCGAAGGCGCTGCGCCCGGCCCCGCCCACCCGCCGGGTCACCGGTTCGGAGCGGATGGCTAGGACGCCGTCGATCTGCCGCCGCAGGGCGGGATCGTCGATGCGTCCGTAGAGGGCCAGGTGATCGCGCAGCACCGACGGGTCGTCGTCATCGCCCAGGGCGAACGAGGCGTAGTTGGGCGTCAGATGGCCGATGACCCGCCACGCCCCGTCGCTGATGCCCATCGGCGGTCGCGGCTTGGTCGGGGCGCGGACGATGGTCACGGCGCGCACGGGAACGCCGCTGATCCGGAAGTCCGTCGCGCCGCCGGTGCGCAGGGTCTCGGCGAGCTCGCGATTGGTGACCAGGGCGCGGACAGCCAGTTCGTAGATGCCTTCCAGCCGTCTCGGCTCGCCAGGGGCGGCCAGGCTGATCCAGGTTTCCGTGCCCAGATAGTCGGTCCTGCGCCTCAGGCGCTGCTCCTTGGTCGACAGGCGTCTGTGGCGCAGGCGGGTGACGTAGAACAGCGCCTCGGTCCAGTCGTAGAGCAGGCTTCCGAACGCGTGCAGCGGCGCGACCGGACGGGCGTCGCCGTTCTTCTGCGAATGGGCGGTCACCTCCAGGGGGCGGAAGATCTCGAAATCCAGCGGCCGGGTGCGGTCGGCGATCAGCTGATGTTCGTGGTCGAACTCGCTGATCGCCACACGGTCGATCTGCTTCTCGAACAGGTTGATCGCCGGCGTCGCGAACAGTTTGAAGTTCGCCGGCGACACCGCGCCCGCCAAGGCCGTCGATGCGCGATCGAACAGGAAGACGACCTCGCACTCGTTGCGACACCTGGCGAAGGCCTGGCCCAGCTCGCGCAGGCGGACGAACAGGAAGCGTTCCGGACAGGCGAAATATTCCGACAGCAGACGATAGCCCCGGAAGGACCGGCGTCCCGTCGGCAGCAGGGCGCAGTTCTCCTCGAAGCCGTGCTGCTCGGCCGAGGGCAGCTTGATCCAGGCCGCGGCGCCAGCCGCGGAGTCCACCGGCCGGGCCACGGTGGCCACGGCGTCGCCGATCAGCTGGCGATAGAGCTCGCCTGGCACCACTTCCGAGCCGTCCAGATAGATCGGCAAGGCGTCCGGCGTCATCGCCGACAGGGGAACGCCGCCCAGGCCGCCGAACTTAAGGCGCAGCCCGGCTTCGGCCCGCACGCCCGCCGCGCCGGCATAGGCGGAGACGGCCGCGCGCGTAGGCAGGTACTCGGCCTCCGTGATCTTCAAGGGCCAGAGCGTGACGTCCTGTCCGGTCCGGAAGATGACCGGCGTGGCGGCGTCGTCGCCGGAGGTGGCCGACATCTCGGTCAGGCGCGGGACGACGAACCCGGTGGCGATCGCCTGGTCGCTGTCCTGGGGCTCGAGCGTCACGACGCACATCGACGGAGTCGGCGCCAGGTAGTGGGGTTGGATGGCGTTGAGCAGGTGCTGCGTGAAGTCCGGAAACTGATCCTGCAGCTTCAGCTTCACGCGGGCCCCCAGGAAGGCCACGCCCTCCAGGAGCCGCTCGACATAGGGATCGGTGTCGGACGGGGCGTTGAGACCCAGGCGTCCGGCGACCGTCTCGTACTCCTCGCCGAATTCGCGCGCGGTTTCGCGAAGATAGAGCAGTTCCTCATTGTAGGCTCTGAGGAGGCGAGGATCCATCCGTCTACTCCCGCAGGGTCGCCGCGCCCGTGTCGATCTCGACGTCGGTCTTGAACTCGACGGGCAGGGCCATGACGGCGCTGGTGACATCGGCGCGGATGACGAAGGTGACGGCGTTGGGCTTGGCGTCCTTGGCGGTGGCGGTGACGTCGAGGCGCTGCGGGTTGATGCGAGGCTCGTAGCGCCGGATCGCCTGCTTGATCTCGCGCGCCCGCGTCTCGATCGCGCGCCTCTGCAGGAGCTTGCCGGCCATGTCGGGCACGCCGTAGTTCAGCACCGAGGTCGCCACCTCGGGATAGGGCTTCAGGTTCTGGACCGCGCCGAAATTGGTCGTGTTCAGGATCCAGTTCAGCTCGCGCAGGACCGTGGCCCGAAGCGCGGCCTCATTGAACCGTTCGATTTTCAGGATCGGATAGAGCCGGCGCGACGTCGCGCGGCTGACCTGGCCCTGGTCGACCTTCGGATCGTCGCGGAGATCGTCGATGTCGAGATCGGCGACGAGCTTGTCGAACAGGGTCGGATTGATCCGGGCTGGCATGGCGTCAGGCGAACGCCAGGTGGCGAAGCGCCAGGATTCCCACGTCTTGACCGTCTCCCAGCGACCAGAGCTTCTGGCCGAGACCCTCGGCGCCCAGAGGCCCCTCGCGCCAGTCGGTCGCCCGGGCCAGCCGCAGGTTGGCGTCCGTCGCGTCCCGGGTTCCGGGATAGCGGACGGGCAGGATCGCCGCTGCGCCCTGTCCGGTCTTGAACTCGATCTCCACCGGCAACCAGACCAGGTCACGCAGGTCCTGCGGCCCGTCGCTGGTGATCTTGCGCACCGCCTCGAAGGGAACGAGGCCCCAGCGCCCATGGATGACGGCTTCGAAAGCCGGGCCGAAGCGTGGATCCGCATCGGCGATCCACTCGAAGTCCTGGTCGTTGAACCGGCCGGGCGTATCCGGCGCGGCGTCGAAGGCGCGCGTTCGAGCGGCCTCGGCGTCGTCGATGCGCCCTTGCAGGCTTGCCCCGAGGGCGACGGCGAGGTCGCCAGCCCAGGGGCTTGTATTGACCAGCAAGGCCGGAGGAACCTGTCCCGCGAAGGCCTTCTCGCGCTCGATCTCGGCGTCGATGGCCAGGTTATAGGCGACCGCCAGCATCTGGGCTTCGGGGGATAGCTGGGTCAGCGCTTTCAGCTGGGCCTTGGCCTTATCCCATTCGCCCAGGATGCAGAACAGCTGGAACAGAAACATGCGACTGGGTTGATCGTCCGGCGCGCGCTTGACCCTTTCGACAAGGGCCTGGCGCGCGCCGTCCAAATCGCCAGCGCGTAGGAGGTCGTCGGCGTTACGCATTCTTCGCTTCTATGGTTGGCCGAAGACCGGCGCGGCTCGCCTTAGAACTTGGCGTTGCCGGCGATATCCCACTTGAAGTCGCCCGTGCCCGCGGCCTTGCCGGCCGAGCTCTGCTCCTTGTACGAAACCTCGACCTTGGCGAAGTTCAGCGAGACGTTCTCGGTCAGGCGATCCTCGCCGCCGCTGCCGCCGGTCGACACCGAGCTGACCAGGCAGTCGGTCATGGTGATCGTGATGTATTCCAGCGGGGTCTCGCCGGCCTTGCGGACCACCAGGGTGGCCTTGCTGATGTGCTTGCCGTTGGCGGCGGCCAGCATCAGCGGGGCGGAGGACAGGTCGACGTACTTGGTGAACGACAGGTCCTGGACATTGACCTTGCCGGCGCCGGCGCCGCCGCCGACGTGGGCGGTGCCCGAGTTGGTCATGCCCCAGCTCCAGGCCAGGACATCGATCTCACCCTTGTGGCTGGTGTCCTTGGACTCACCACTGATGCCTTCAAGTTTCAGGAACATATCAACGGCCATAAGGCGTTCTCCTCACGAAAATGATTTACTGACAGCTAGTTCGGGCCCTTGGGCAGGCGCGAGACCATGCTGAGCGACACGTCCATCCCCTCGAGCTGGTAGTGCGGCACCATGCGGAAGACGCCACGGTAGTAGCCCGGGTTCTCGGGGTCGGGGATGACATCCACCGAGGCGGATTTCAGGGGCTTGCGAGCCTTGTCTTCCTCGGTCGAGAAGTCAGGCTGCATGTCCACGTACTGCATGATCCAGGACTGCAGGTCGCTGGCCAGGACCGGCGCCTCGCGGCTGCTGCCGATCCAGTCGCGCACCATGCATTTCAGGTAATGCGCGAAGCGGCAGCTGGCGAAGATGTAGGGCAGACGCGCCGACAGGTTGGCGCTGGCGGTCGCGTCGGCGTCCTCATAGGCCTTCGGGGCATGAAGGGTCTGGGCGCCGATGAAGGTGGCCTGGTCGGTGTTCTTGCGATGCACCAGGGCCATCAGCCCCGCCTTGGACAGCTCAGCCTCGCGACGATCGGAAATGGCGATTTCCGTCGGGCACTTGGCGTCCATCGCGCCATCGTCGGTAGGGAACATCGCGGTCGGCAGATCCTCGACGGTGCCGCCCGATTCCACGCCGCGAATGCGCGTGCACCAGCCGTAGGTCTTGAAGGCCTCGGTGATGCGCACGCCCAGGGCGTACGACGCGTTGAGCCACAGATAGTTGTCGTGCTGGCCGCCCTCGGTGTCTTCCTCGAAGGCGAACTCCTCAACCGGCTCGCTATTGGCGCCATAGAGCGGGCGCCCCAGGAAGCGCGGCAGGGTCAGCGCCATGTAGCGACTGTCGTTCGAGGCGCGGAACGAGCGCCAGGCCATGTAGTCGGTGGCGTCGAACTGCTTGGCGATGTCGCGCGGATTGGCCAGCTCCTGCCAGCTTTCCATGCCCAGCAACTGGGAGTCCGCCGCCGCGATGAACGGAGCGTGCGCCGCCGCGCCGATCTTCGCTAACCCCTTCATCACCTCGATGTCGGGCGCGGTGTGGTCGAAGGCGTAGTCGCAAATGAACGCGCCATAGGGCTGCCCGCCCAACTGGCCGAACTCCGCCTCGTAGATCTTCTTGAACAGGGGGCTCTGGTCCCAGGCCGCGTCACGGAACTGCCGCAGCATCTTGCGGGTCTCGTCCTTGGAGACGTTCAGCACGCGAACCTTGAGGTCCTTGCCTGTCGGGGTGTTGCCGACCAGGTACCAAAGGCCGCGCCAGGCGGATTCCAGGGTCTGGAAGTCCTTGTGGTGAATGATCTTGTTGACCTGTTCGGTCAGCTTGCGATCGATCGCAGCCTTCAGGGCGTCGACGGTCGAGAAGACGTCCGCGCCGATGATCTGGGTGTCCTCGAGCGCCTGCTGCGCCAGGGTCTTCACAGCCTCTTCGATCCGCGCCTGCTTGGCGTCGGTGTTGGGCTTGAACTCCCTTTGCAGCAGCGACGCGAAGTCGTCGACGGTGACGGTTTCCGCGGCGGGGGCGCCAGTTTGCTGAAGCGTTTCTTGCGCCATCAAGGTCTCCCAACGGGCAGGGTAGGGGCAATCATTCTAGATCTACCGGAGATTGTCTAGGCGTTGTCGGCGGGCGGCTTGGCGGCCGCGAGCGCCTTCATCAGCTCGGGGTCCTTCAGAACCTTGTCGAGAAGGTCTTGGGCGCCGTCCTTGCCGTCCATGTAAAGCATCAGATCGTTCAGCTGCTGCCGGGCTTCCAGCAACTTGGCCAGGGCCGGAACGTTCTTGGCGACCTGGCCTGGCGAGAAGTCTTCCATCGACTTGAAAGTCAGGTCGACGCCGATCTTGCCGTCTCCAGTCAGGGTGTTGTCGACGGTGAAAGCGGCGCGTGGCGCAATCGCTTCCATTTTCTGTTCGAAGTTGTCCATGTCGAATTCGACAAAGTCGCGCTTGTCGAGCGGCTTCTTCTCGACGTTCGATTTTCCGGACAGGTCGGACATAACTCCGACCACGAATGGAATTTCGATCTTCTGGCGGGAACCAAAAGTCTCCACTTCGTATTCAATGTGAACACGAGGAGCGCGATTCTCCTTGATGAAGCGCTGTCCACCTTTGTTCGACGCCATGATCATCCACCCGCAATTAGACGTTATATGTCGCTAATAAACTTCGCCATCATAGGTCTATATCATGGCGATGTTCAACCGTTAGCTCAAGCTTGTTCGCGATGTTTTCGTGATTGCAGAACGTTGCGAGCTTCTTCGACGCTCCCAGGCGCGATGTCTTCGAGAATTGCCATGAAATCCAACCCAACCCATTCACGCGCACGCTGCAGCAACGTCAGGATCGGATGCCCCGGTTCCCTGCGCCGGTAGTAGTCGCTCAACGCCTCAAGGGCGCGGATGACGTCGTCCCGGGTCTCGAGCCGGGCGCCCAAGGCGGGCGCCGAGTTCGAGAAGCTTGGCGATGCAACGTCCGGTTCCGCGAACGGTTCCTCATTTTCCGCAAGCTCAGGTTTTTTTCCGAACGCCTGCACCGCGCGCCGCATCTGACCGAGCGCCTCGTAGGTCGCCCGGAAGTTCGTGGATCCGCCGTCGTCGGCATGGGCGGTGAGCACCAGATCCACGCGGCGCAGACTGTCCTCGATCGCGTTCAGCCGCTGGACGATCTCCTCGAGGCCGTCTTGGCTCACATCCTCGAGCGCGGCCCGGAACATTCCGTAGCCGTCCTCGGTTTCACCTCCCAAGCGGAAGCGCTCGAAGTCGTCGATGGAATAGTCACCGAGGCGAGGATGGCGGATCAGCGTGATCCTGCGCAGGGGTTGGGTGAACTGCGACGCTCCGGTCAGGGAATCGCAAGGACCCTTGCGGCCCTGGAATCCATAGTCCTCCAGTCGCGGATGCAGGCTGGGCCAATAGGCCTCCAGTAGGCCCGCCAGGTATTTCGCCCCGGCCTCGACGGTATCCAGGTCGCCCGCCCGGGCACCGGCGCGGCAAAGATAGACGGGCAGCCAGATGTCCTTGGTGCGCGCGCTCTGCTCGACGATCTTGGCGATGATCGCTCGCCAGTCGATTTCGGAAGCCTGAGCCTCGACGCCCGACGCGTCGATCGAGACTTCGGTCTCGAAGGCTTGTTCGATTTCGTAGCGCTGCGGATCGTAGGCGAGGTCCGGACCGGTCGGGTCGTCGTCGGATACCGGCGCCAACAGTCGACTCGGATCCAGCGCCATGTTCCGGTTTCGCCTCAACGTTGATCCAGCGCCCGAGCCGTTTGTCGCCGAACCTGCGCGAGCAGGCGGTTGGGGCGGGCGCGGAGTGTGGCCCAAGAAATCGTTTTGGCAAGTCTGTCTGGTTGAGATGTTGAAATTGATCGCTACACCTATGCACAACGAGCCGAGGGCCGTAGGTTTCAGGCGCAGTAACGGGAGCGATTAATGGATCGGCAGGCTACGATATCTGTCGCTCTTGGTACGGCTAAGCTTAACCTTGAGCGCTTCGAGTCGATCGAGCGTTTGAGCGAGCCGTTTGTGATTGTTGTAGAAGGGTTTTCCGCCGACGAGGTCGATTTCCTGCCGCACCTCGGAAAGCCGGTGTCGCTGGACGCCGGCGATGAAATGGACCACGTCCGCTACTTCCATGGGTTGTTGACCGAAGCGGCCCTGATCAAGGTCGACATCAACGGCGCGCACTACCGGCTCACCCTCAAGCCGTGGCTGTCGCTGCTGGACCAGAATCGAAATTACCGCATTTTCCAGGACAAGAGCGTCGTCGACATCGTCAAGCAGGTGTTCTCCGACGCCGGCATGAAGGACGTCGAGTTCGACCGGTTGACCGGCAGCTACAAGCCGCGGGAATATTGCGTCCAGTACAAGGAAAGCGACTTGAATTTCGTCTCGCGCCTGTTCGAGGACGAGGGCATCTACTACTATTTCCGGCACGAGGAAGCCGCTCACAAGCTGGTTCTCTGCGACGGAAAATCGGCCCACAAGCCCGAGCCGGGCTACGAGAGCATACGCTTCCTCCCCGTCTCCGGCGACGAGACGAGCACGCCCGACACCCTCTCGGAGTGGAACGAACGGATCAGTTCGGTCAGCCAGGCCAGCGTGACCCTGCGCAGCTTCGATTTCACCAAGCCGCAGAACCCGGTCGAGGCGGTCAGCCAGGGCGCGGGCCAGCACCCCGGCGACGCGCTCGAGGTCTACGAATACCTCGGCGATTTCACCGACAAGAGCGAAGGCGAAACCCGCGGCCAGGCGCGTCTGGCCGCCAGTCGCGCGCCCCGGCGCCTCTACAGCGGGGGCGGCGACGTCCTGGGCCTGGCCTGCGGCAGTCTCTTCACCCTTACCGAAGCCGGGGTCGACCGCTTCAATCAGGAATACCTGATCATCGGCCTCAACCACGTCGTCGAGGCCGAGAGCCATCGCAGCGGCGACGATCGCCAGGCCCGGCGCGTCAACGTGGTGGCGATCCCCAGCGACACCCTGTTCCGGCCGCCGCTCGTCGCCGAAAAGCCCGTCTCCACCGGGGTCGAAACCGCCACGGTGACCGGGCCGGCCGGCGAGGTGGTCTATGTCGACGAATGGGGCCGGGTGAAGGTGCGCTTCCACTGGGATCGCTCGCCCGACCAGCCGGGCAAGACCTCGTGCTGGATGCGCGTTTCGCACCACGCCGCGGGCGAAGGCTTTGGCAATGTCGACCTGCCGCGGGTGGGTCAGGAGGTCATCGTCGACTTCCTGAACGGCGATCCGGATCGACCGATCATCACCGGCCGGGTCTATAACGGCCAGCGCAAGCACGCCTACGACCTGCCGGCCCAGAAGACCCGTTCGCTGTGGCGTACCCAGACGATCGGGCGGCCGGGCGACTACGCCGGCGCCGAGAAGAGCCCGCCGCCCAACAGCCTGGGCTTCAACGAGATCCGTCTCGAGGACAAGGGCGGCGCGGAGGAGATCTACATCCACGCCCAGCGCGAGATGGTGCGTGACGTGCTGCTGGACGACACCCTGACGGTCCAGCGCGACCGCGCCACGCGGGTGGGGCGTGATCGCAAGACCGCGGTCAAGCGGCATGAAACGACCACCGTCGAGACCGGCGACGAAACCCACGAGGTCAGCAAGGGCAAGCGCACGACCACGATCGAGCTTGACGATGGAACCACCGTACGCTCTGGCAACTATAGCGTGAAGGTGGACAAGGGGACGGTGACGATCGACGCCAAGCAGAGCATTACGCTGAAGGTCGGCTCGAGCACGATCGTGATGACGCCCTCAAGCATTACGCTGAGCGCCCAGACGATCACCAGCCACGCGCGTGGCATCAACTCAGTGAGCGCGCCGAACGTCGAAGTGCACGGAGACGCCATGACGACGATCACGGGCGGCGTCGTCAAGATCAACTAGGATCGCGTATGAGACGCTGGAAACAGGTTAAGTGGGCTGAAGCGGGCCAGGTCTCCGCAATTCTCGGATGGCCGAAGTCGGACCACGACGCCGATCCGCCCGAGACGGTCTTCGACCGCCTGATCGAGGAAGGACGCGAAGACGACGCGGCCCTGTTCCTCGGCCAGGCCTTGCCGCGCTTCGAAGCCGTCGCCTGGGCGGCCCGCACGGTTCAGGAGCTGTCCTTGACCCCGAGCGCCCAGGACGCCGAAGCGCTCAAGGCGACCCTTCTGTGGCTGCAGGACCCCAGCGACGGCCGGCGTCGGGCGGCGTTCGCGATCGCCGAGCAGTTCCGCGGGGCCAGCCCTCAGAGGCAGTGCGCCCTGGCGGTGTTCTTTTCGGGCGGTTCGATCACGTCGGCGGATGTCGAACCCGTCCTGCCGCCCAAGGACACGGCTGGCGCTTTCGCCGCGGGCGCAGTGCTCACGGCCGCGACCGAGAGCGGACGCCATGCGGAAAGCCTCCGCTCGGCGCTCGCGCTGGGCGACGTGCTCGCCAGCGGCCGAGAAGCCGTACGTCCATGACTCTTGTCCTGACCATCAAGGCGCTGGATCGGCTCGACAACGGGGAGGCGGCCCGCCTGAAGCTCGACCGTCATGGCGCGCGCGTTGGGCGCTCGCCCCACATGGACTGGTGCCTGCCGGACCCGCGCAGCTACATTTCCTCGGCCCATTGCGAAATCCATTATCGCGACGGGGCCTATGTGCTGGTTGATCGAAGCACCAACGGCACCTTCGTGAACCGTTCGGCGTCTCGGCTGACGGCCCCGCACCAGATCGCCGATGGCGACGTGATCCTGATCGGCCATTACGAAATCGAGGCCCGGCTGGAGCAGGGCCGGGGCCTTGGCGCCGAGGAGCCCATGCCCGCCGCCGCTTGGAGCGGCTGGGACAGCCATGGCGCGCGGGAGGTGGCGGACGACCCCGCGCGCTGGGATCAACCGGCGCCGCGAGCCGCCATCACGGGCCAAGGCTCGGTTTCGGGCGCCTGGGCGCCGCCACGCATGGAATCCGCGTCCCAACCCGCCTCTGCCTGGAATCCGGCCCAGCCGGAAGCGCCGCCGCCTTCGGCTTGGTCCAGCGACCCGGCGACTCAGGCCACGCCCTCGGCGGTGGACGTCTGGGGGCAGCTGGCGGCCACCAACGAGGTCGACTGGGCCCGGGGCTTCGGCGGTCCCGCCACCTCGGCGTTCAACGCGCCACCTTCGGTCTCGTCCTCCACCGCGCCTTGGGGGCAGACCCCTGCGCCGCCGCCGACGGCAGCACGGAAGCCGCCCCCCGCGGCGGCGTCGGGCGACAGCGCCGAATGGCGCGCCTTCCTGCAAGGCGCCGGCCTCAAGTCAGAGGATTTCAGCGGTTCGCCCCTGGAGGTGCTGTCGGCGGCGGGCGGCATCCTGCGACGGCTCCTAGGCGGCATGGTCGTGATGATGGAGGCGAGGGCCAGGGCGAAGGCTCAGCTTGGGGCCCAGAACACCAGCCTGGAGTTCGACGGCAACAACCCGCTGAAGTTCACGCGATCGGCCGACAAGGCCATGGCGCAGATGCTCAACCGGCCTGATCGCGGCTTCATGCCGGCCGATCTGGCCGTGGAGGACGCCTTCCGGGACCTGCAGGCCCACCAACTGGCCACGTTGACGGCGATGCAGGGGGCGTTGGCCGCCACGCTCGACCGCTTCTCACCCTCGGCGATCCGGGGGCGGGCGGAGAACCGTGGTTTGCTGGCCAAGATCGTGCCCGGCGCGCGCGCCGCGGCGCTCTGGCAGGCCTATGAACGGGAATTCGAGGGGGTTACGCGCGGATCCGACGAAGCTTTCATGGAGGTCTTCGCCAAGGAGTTCCGCGACGCCTATGAACGCATCGCCGCCGACATGAAGGCCAAGCGGCGGTCCTAGATCGCTCCGTCGACCGCTAAGCAGACCAAGATCAGGACAGGGCGAGCAGCGTGGTCTCGTCGCAATTGACCACGACCACGCTGACATTGTCGGGCGCGCCGCGCTCCAGGCAGATTTTCACCAATTCGTCGGCGGCGGCGGCCGGATTGCCCTGGGCCAGGATCGTCGCCAGTTCGGCGTCCGGGATCGTGCGGGTCAGGCCGTCGCTGCAGACCAGGAAGACGTCGCCGACCTTGGCTTCGTCGGAGACCGCGTCCAGCTCGAGCCGGGGCGCAACGCCCACCGCGCGCGACAGCACATGCGACATGGGGTGGTTCTCGGCTTCCTCCGGCGTGAGCCGTCCCGAGGTCACCATGTCCTGGACCTGCGAATGGTCGACCGTCAGCTGGTAGAGCTGACCGTCGCGCAGCAGGTAGCAACGACTGTCGCCGGCCCACAGCACCACGAAACGCCGGTCGCGCAGAAGCAGGGCCACGACCGTGGAGCCCATGGGCTGCCCGACCGACTTGGTCCAGATCCGCTCGTTGGCCTCGTGCACGGCGGCGGCGACCGCCGAAGCCGCGTCGTCGAAGTTGGCGGGCAGAACCGCGGCCTCCAGGGTCGCGGTGATCGTCTTGGACGACCACTGGCCGTTGGCGTGACCGCCCATGCCGTCGGCCACCGCCCAGAGACCCTGGTCCGGACGCGCCAGCACCTGGTCCTCGTTGTCGCGCCGCACCTTGCCCGGATGGGTCAGGGTGGCGTCGTGAAATCGCAAACTCCCGTCATCCATGGACAGCTCCTATGTCGTCAGAACCTGGGTCATCAGGTCGGCGGGTGGCTGGCTGGCAATCAGATCGAACGGTGAGTCCGGCAACCAGAAGCGGCCCTGCGCTTCTGCTCCGCCCTCTGATTCCACAGTTTGAAAGATAATTTGCGCGCTGGCCACCATCGCATCGATGTCGGCGGCGTCTTCGAAGGCGCGATGAATCTGGTCCTCCGCCGCCGCGGCGATGCGTTCGGCGGACAGCGCCGAAGGCGCCTGGGCGGTGCGGCCGCCAAGGACGATCACAAAGCGCCGTCCTGTCGAGTCGATCGAGGACGCCAGCGCGCCCGTCCGCCAACCTTCGCCGAACGGGCCCGGGCCGAATGAAAATCGCAACGGCGGCGCGGCGTCGTGCCGGGCCTCGAAATCTGGACCGAGGACAGCCCGCGCCTGCGCCAGTCCGGCGCTCGCCCAGGCGTCCCAGGCGTCGCGCTCCGGACCGGAAAGACCGCGGGCGACGAAATCGCCGTGGGTCGGCAACTTGCCGAACGCGAAGGCCAGCGGCGCCGTCAAAGCTTGGCTGGGCATCGGAACGACCACAGCCCGCCGCGGCCGAACGGGTTCTTGTCGGACGGCAGGTTGACCTTGAGCGTGAAGTACTGGGCGCCCTGGCCAAAGGTGGCCTTGATCGCGTTCGGACCGGCGTTTTCCTTCTGGGCGGCGTCCATCAGGCGGAATAGAGCCCATACGCCCTGGCCGTCGTAGCGTCGCACCTCCTTGGCGCCGGCATAGAGGATGAGGTGGGCTTCGGGCAGGCCCGAGATCGCCCACATGACGGGCTTGGCTCCGACGCTGTTGGGTTCGAAGCGGTAGGTCGCGCCGCCGGCCGAGAACTCGGCGGCGGTGACGGCGCCGCCGAAGCCTGCGGCCTCGACGCGGACCGGCAGGCCGGAGGTGAGCAGGTCGCGGATCTGCGCCGCCTTCTGGAACTGCTCGGCGCTGGCCGGGTCGAAGGCTGCGGCCACGGGGTCGTCCGAGCGCCAGCGCCAGACGGGGCCGGAGGTCAGGAGCAGGGGCTGCAGGCGGTCGCGCATCATGCTGTCGAACTGACCGTTGAGGCCCAGGACCCGCATCATGTCCGCCGCCGTCGCGTCATTCTGCGCCGCGCCATAGAACGGATAGCGGTTGTCGCTGACGCTGCGGCACGCGCCGGCCAGGTTCGTCGCGTACTCCTGTCCAATCGCGTTCTGCGCCGAGGACACCACCGCGCCGCGGCCGCTCTGGGTCGCCTGGGCGACGAAGCCTTGCAACTGCGGAGGGGCGACGACGCTGGTGGTGGCGACCTGTCCGAGAGCCGAGGCCAGTTCTCCCTGCGTCGCGACGCCCCCCAGCCCGCCGCCGGCGATCCCGGCGGCCATGTTGGCCGAAGCCGCCTGCTTCACCGCGGCCAGGAACTCGTCCACCGGTGCGGGGCCCTTGCCGTCGCCGACATAGGTCGAGAGTGGTCGGAAATAGTCGGAAATGGTCTTGCCCGCGTCGACGCCGCCAGAGTCCAGCACGGCCCCGCCGACAACGCGCGCGGCGGTCTTGAGCTTGCTGGGCGCGCGGATCGCCGGCGGCTTGCCGAACGTGGTGTTCTTGCGGATCTCCAGCAGCAGGACCTTCAACGGCGACGGCGTGCGGGTGAAGGCGCCCAGGGCGGCGGGATTGGTGAAGTAGTCGGCCGGCTTCAGGCCTTGGACCACGCCGTCCCAGGCGGCGATATATTCCTTGGCGTAGAGCGCCGCCACGCCCGGCTTGACCTGGGCGATCTGGCCCCGGATCGCCGCCTTGTCGGCGTCCTGGCCCATGACCCACAAATCCTTTTCGAGGTCGGAGGCCACGGTCTGCAGTCCGGGCTGATAGGCCCGCTCGAAGCCCGCGCGCGTGAAGAAGTAGGGCACGCTGGCCTCCAGGACCGCGTCGCCATTCAGGAAGGCCTGGCGATCGCCGCTGGCCAGGACGCTGTCGGCGCGCCAGTCGGGCTGGTCGGCCGCGGCCGCCTTCTGGCGAAGGATCGCATAGGCTCGATCGGCCAGGGACAAGGTCTGCACCGCCGCCCGCGTCGACTCGATCAGCGCGCCGTCCAGCGGCGCCTCGCGCCCGGGCCAGACCCGACCCAACTGCGGGTCGGCGAGCAGGACGTCCAGGTGCTTGCCCAGTTCCTCGCGAACCTCGGCGCGATCCGCGCCCGGCAGGGCGTTTTCGGCCCAGTCGTCGGTCACCCAGGCTTTGACCGCCTTTGGATCCAGCGGCCCCTGACCGCCCAGCATCAGGTAGACCTTGAGCGGCTCATAGACCTTGAGCGGCTCCTGGGCGTGGTCCTGCATGTACCGTTCCAGCCGCAGCAGGATGCGAGGCAGAAGGATGCGCTGCAGCGCTTCGCGATAGGCCTGGTCGGCGGCCTTGGCGTGGCCCCCCTGGAACAGGCCGAACCGCATCAGCAAGGGCGGTCCGCCCTTGGCCTGGTCGCCATGGCCGCGGGGCAGGTCGCGCAGGGCCCGGATCAGCGACAGCGCCTGTTCCAGGTCCGGATCGCCTTCGCGCACCTCCACCAGGTCGACGCCGGTCTCGCGCACCTCGGCGCTGACGTTCTGAGCGCCGACCAGGAGTTGGTCCTGCAGCGCCCGGTTTTTCGTGAAGCTGACGCCCCATAGCAGGGCGATGAGCAGGGACAGGACGGCGACGCCGGCCACGCCGGCGATCAGCGCCGTGCGGCGACGGGCGCGCGCCGCCGGGTCGCTCTGGACGAGTCCCGCCTCGGCGAAGACCACCTCCTTGAGCAACCGGTTGAGGAAGTAGGCCCTGCCGCCCTGGCCGGCCAGCCCGGAACGCGGGATCGCTGGAGCGTCGTAGACGGCGGCCACGTCCCCCAGGATCCGGTCCAGCGGGGCGCCTTCCTGGACGCCGCTGGTCAGGTAGAAGCCCCGGAACAGCGGCGGCGCGTCCTGTTCGGCCAGCAGGGCGCCGTCCAGGAAGCGGCTGAGCCTGGCGCGCAGCGACGCCACCTGCGACGGGAAGGCGAGGATCAGGCTGCGCCGGTATGGGTCGGTCTCCTCTTGCAGGCGCTTGGCGACGCGGTCCGCCAGGGCCTGGACCACGGCGTCGAATTCGCCCAGCACGGCGTCGAGGCTGGTGGGGCCTCCCAAGGGCAAGGTCGCGCCGAGAATGGCGCGACGCCCCTCGACGTCGAGATCGTCGAAGAACTCGCCAAAGCCGGCCAGCAAATCGGCCTTGGTGAACAGCACGTAGACCGGCGCCGAAACCTCGAGCGCGCGCCGCAGTTCGAGCAGGCGCCGCCGCACCGCCGCCGCATGGTCGTCCAGTCCCGCTCGATCGGTGTTGAGAAGCTCGTCCAGGCCGATCGCCACCAGGACGCCGTTGATCGGCTGCAAGGGGCGGGTGCGGCGCAGCAGCTTGAGGAAGCTGTCCCAACCCTTGTGGTCGACGGAGGCGTCGGAGGTCTGGGTGGTGTAGCGCCCGGCCGTGTCGATCAGCACCGCGTCGTCGGCGAACCAGAAGTCGAGATTGCGGGTCCCGCCGACGCCCTTGAGCGCCGCGTCGGCGAATGGGAACTGAACGCCCGACTTCAGCAGCGCGGTCGTCTTGCCGGCGCCGGGAGGACCGATGATCACGTACCACGGGCGAGCATAGAGGTAGTCGCGCTTGTCGCCTGTCGCCGTCTTCAGCTTGGCCAAGGCCGAACGCATGCGGCCCGTCAGCGCCTCGGCCTCGACATCGCCCGGCGAGGGGGCGGCCAGCTGCCTGGCGATCTCGGCGGCGGCCCTGCGAGCCTTGAGGATTCGCAGGGTGGCGAAGACGCCCCACACGGCGGCGACCAGACCGGCCAAAAGGATCTTGACCCACCACGGCCTCAGGAACGGCGCGACGAGTGGAAGAACGAAGACCAGCAGCACCGCGACCAGGATCGCCGCAAGGCCAGTGAGCAGCCACCAGTTCAGGAAGAAGCGCTTCATCGTGGCCCTATTCGGCGCGCGGAATGACGATTTCGACCCGGCGGTTCAGCGCCTTGCCGTTGGCGGTGGAATTCGACGCGATCGGCTGGCTGTCGCCGAACCCTTCGGTGCTGACGCGGCTGGCGTCGGTGATCTTGCTGCGAAGGACCTGGGCGGCCGCGTCGGCTCGCGCCTTGGACAGCGCGAAGTTGTCCGGGAAGGTGACGCTGACCAGATGGTCGGAGTCGGCGTGTCCCTCCACGCGGACGGGTCCGCGTTCGGCTTCGATCGCCGCGCCGATCCGGGCGAACAGCGCTTCGCGGCCGGGTTCCAGCCTGTCCGATCCCGACTTGAACAGCTGTCCGACGGTGGTACGTACACGGATGGACTGGCTGTCCTGCTCGACGACGACCAGATGCTGGGCGATCTCGGGCGCGAGGAAACCCTGGATGCGTTGCAGCTGGGTGCTGGTCGGAACCGGCGGCGCGGGGGCCACGCGCGACATCCGCAGCGGCTGATCCGGGTTGATGGCCTTCAGGGCGTTCAGCGACGGCTGACCCGTCTGGATCAGGATCACGCGCAAAAGGATGAAGAGGGCCAGCAGAACGGCCAGGGCGATCGCGCCGGCCAGGGCCAGGGTGGCCCAGAAGCTGACACGGGCGGCCGGCGTCGGCTGACCGCGCCAATGGGGCGACAGCTCGGTCTGAGACAGGGCGCGGGTATGGTCGAGGGCCGCATAGCAACTGGCCATGATCTCGTGCAGGCGGCGCTTGCCATCGGGCGCGACGCGGTAGCGACCCTCGAAGCCTGCGGCCAGGCACGCATGGTAGAGTTCGATCAGGTTGGCGAACTCCGCCGGCCGGGCCAGCATGTCGTCGAGCAGGCGCCAGAAGCGGTCGCCGCCGATGTTCTCGTTGAACACCTGCACGACGAGGCTGCGGCGCGCCCATTCCGCGCCGTCCGCCGCCTGACCGGGAAGGTTCTGGGCGATATCGTCGACGGTGGCGCACACCGCGTAGCGAGCCCTCTGGCGGGTCTCGGTGTCGTAGCTGGCGGCCAGAAGGGCTTGATCGAAGGTCGCGACCGCGGCGGACGCCTTCTGGTGCAATTCGGGCAGGCTGAGGTGAACGCGGCCGGAGCGGACGCCGACGATTAGCGACAGCACCGGGGCAGCCGCCATCATCATCGGGTTTCGCGCGCGCGCCGCCGGCGGAGGCGCGGGAATGTCGTCGTCGCGGCTGATGGCGCGACGTGAAGAAGGGGCGGAAGCGAACGACGACGAGAACGCCGCCGGTTCGCTGGCCGTGAAGGCGGGCGCGGACGGCGGAGAGGGGGTTCCGGACGTCCGCAGATTCTGCAGCGGCGACGGTCGGAAGACCGTCTTGTTCGGGTTCTTCTCCTCGTCGTCGCCGGTCATCGGCCGGTTCCCTTGACGCACCAGAGCTCGAGCTTGAGCTCGGGCCATTCCCCGGCGACGTGCAGGCCCAGGGCCGCGGCGTTGGCGAAGTCGCGCCAGTCGGGAACCGAGCGATCGAGCTCGAAATAGACGTAGCCGGGGATGACGCGAAGTTGCGGCGGCGGGGTCGGGGTGTGTCTCAAGGGCACGCCCGGCAGGGCCGAGTCGACGATCTCGCGCATCTTCTGGACCGCGCCGATCTTGGCGATCGCGGGGAAACGTCCCCGGATGTCGTCGAGCGACGCGCGGGCGTTGACGGCCAGGTAGAAGTAGCCGGTCTTGTAGAGGTTGTGATCGGTGATCCGGGAGGTGTAGGCGCCTGGTCCCGCGACCTGCAGCGGCAACTGGATCGCCGACCGGTCGAACACCGCCGAGAGCGCGGCCTGCAGCACCTCGAACACCGGCTCGAACGTTAGCTGCAGCTGCTCATGGACATAGCTGGGGAAGGGCGGTGGTCGCCGGTCGGGACGCGTCAGCGTCGCCAGTTCGCCGGCCATGCCCAGGAAGGTCTCGTACAGGCGCTCGGGGTGCACCATAGGCAGGGCGGCGAGATGGCGCAGCTGGCTGACCCACCGGTTGAGCGCCTGCAGAAGCAGGAAACTGGCGAAGGTTTCCGCCCCGCCGTCCGTGGCCTCGACCGCCCTCAGGGCCAGCTCGTCGACGCGCTGCGACGCCCGTCCGATGATATCGGTCAGAAAGCCCGACAGTCGCGGACTGGCGCGGATGTCCAAGGTCGGCGGAATGTAGCGGTCGTCGAAGACCACGGCGCCGTTGTGGATTTCGCGCACGCGCGCCAGTCCCAGCAGGACGCGCCCGTAGGTCTGGTCCTGGGTGACGCCGAACGCCAGGTTCGGCCTGGCGACCTCGATCGGCTCTTGACCGCGTTCGTCCGAAAAGGAGTCGGCGACGTCCTCCTCGTCGACGACATAGCGCACGGTCGCGACGCCGCGTTCGCCCCGGCTCTTGAACTCCACCGCCCCGCTCTGGCGGGCGGGCAGGGTGAGATGCACGATCACGTCGCGGGCGTCGGCCGGTATGTCGAGCGGCGGCGGCGGCGGCAGGTCGCCGGGAATCGAGAAGGGCAGGCCGTCGGGCAGGACCCCGGTCATCGATTCGATCGCGAACTTGCCCAAGGCCGCGAGGTCGGCGTTGATCTTCAGTTCCGACAGACCCCACGGATAGGGGCGCAGGCCGTGGGCGCGCGCGGCGACCAAGGCCTCCAGATACCGATCCTGCTGCTGAAAATGCTGTTGTCGAAGGAATAGACCCTCGCGCCACGCGACGCGGCTGTCGCTCTGCATACGCTTCCCTCGACGGACTCTAGAAATACCACTTAAACACTAGTCGGCAGAGCTGCGGAAGATGCCTTTGCCATCTCCAGCTCTGGTTCTCGCGCGGCTTGCGGCTATGCTTTGGGAAAGGCAAGCAACGAGAGATGGATGCGGGGCGCACGAGAAGACGAACCATCGTTCGATCCTCGCAGTTGGCGACGGAAACCTGGCTCGCCCGTAGCCAAGGACGTCGATAAGCCACGCTCGTCTGAAACAAGCTTGAGCATAAGAAAGCTTATGCTGCCGGCGATGGCCGGCGGCGCCCTGCTGGCGATCCTGGCTGGGATCGGATGGAGCGTCTGGCATCGCCCGGTCGAGCGCGCCCATCCGGCGGCCATGTCCAAGGCGACTGCGGTCGCCGACGGGTTTCATCGCACGCTGGTGATCGCCCGCGTGCAGGACCTGGCGGCCGCCTTGACGGCCGAGGGCGTCGCGACCGACCGGGCGTTGCGATTTGGGCTTCTCGCCAACGAGAAGCTCGAAGGCGCGCCGGGCGAGCTCCGGGTCTCGCTGACGTTTCCGAAAGGCGGGGCGGGTGACGTCGAGGCCGTCGAACTCCGACGCCCGGATGGTTCAGGCCTCGTTGTCCGCCCGGATCAGAGCGGTCGCCTGATCGCCAAGGATCTCGCCTCAGACCTGCAGGTCCGGATCAAGGTGGTTCGGGGCGAGATGGACGCCAACAGCTTCTATTCCTCGGCGGTGGCGGCGGGGGTCGTGGATTCGCTAGTGGACGACTTCGCCGGCGCCTTCGCCTTCGATTTCGATTTCCAGCGCGAGATCCGGCCGGGCGATATCTTCGAGGCCGCGTTCGAACAGAAGGTCGACGGCCGAGGCGAGGTCGTGGGGGCGGAGCGACTGGTCTACGCCTCGCTGCAGACCCAGACCAAGTCTCGCGCGCTCTATCTGTTCCAGCCGCCCGGCGAGGCCAAGCCCAGCTGGTTCGACGGCAACGGCGCAAGCGTGGCCCGCGGATTGATGCGGACGCCCGTGGAAGGCGCTCGGATCACCTCGAGCTTTGGGCCGAGGCTGCACCCCGTGTTGGGCTACACCCGGGTCCACAAGGGCACCGATTTCGCGGTTCCGGTGGGAACGACCGTCTATGCCTCGGGCGACGGGGTGGTGGATTTCGTGGGCCCGCACGGCGGCCATGGCAACTTCATCCGGATCAGGCATTCGCCGGAACTCCAGACGGCCTATGCCCACCTGTCCGGCTACGCGTCCGGGGTGGTGGTGGGCGCGGCCGTGCGGCAAGGGCAGGCGATTGGACTTTCGGGTAATACGGGTCTCTCGTCGGGACCGCACCTGCATTACGAGGTGATCGTTCGGGATGTGCAGGTCGATCCGATGACCTTCCAGACCAGCAGCCGCCGCGCTCTCAATGGTGAAGCTTTGGCGGCCTTCCGAAAGGCGCGTGACAGGTTAGACGCCCTGAGGGCGGCGCAAAACGGATAGGTCATGAAAAGGTTCCCAAGTTTTAGCTGCGATATACTTGCGCGGCGTTGTTTGGTTCTAAGGGGCGGCTGCCGCGTAAAGGCGGGGTCATCCGATTGATTTACAAGGTGATTTTTCAAAATACAACAAAAGGTGGCAAAGCTGTATTGAGTAAGCTGTGCGCCAACGCTAGGCTCCGGCGCAATTCAGGCCAGCGAGAAAGAGTATGATCGTCATTGTCGATGGAACCGGACCTGAGAACGACCAGGAGTACGCCAAGGAAATGGGGAACTCGTTCCCCAGCCAGATCGCCAAGCAGGTCGTCGGCAGCACCTATTTTCGGGGGCCCTCGCTGACCGGCAAGGAAGTTTCCAGCATCGCCGATCGCGCGGTCGGCGCCGCCCAAGGGGCCGGACCGGTGATCCTGGTGGGCTATAGCCGCGGCGGATGCACGGCCATCATCGCCGCCAAGCGCCTCAAGGCCCAGGGCAAGCGGGTCAAGGCCCTGTTCCTCTTCGACGCGGTCGACATGCAGACCAGCGAGCTGGGCCTTTCGCAGACCATTCCCGACAACGTCGATTTCGTCGCCCATGCCCGGACGGCGCGCGATCTCGCCTTCTGGATCCGGAATCCGGTCAAGTCGCGCTTCTATTTCTACAATACGGGACGCTGGCTCGACGGCGACGGAATCCTGGAGGAAAAGAAGTTCACTGGCACCCACGGGGCGGCCGGCGGCGTGCCGTGGCCTGAGGTGGTCGGCGACAGGGCCTGCGCGCTCGCGGTGGCGGACTGGATGACTGGACAGCTCAAGGCCAACGGCGTCGACGTGACCCTCAAGGCCTGAGGCCTATGCGGCGTCGTTGGTTGATGCGCCGAGATCGCCAGGTCTCCCGCATCGCCAGCGGCCCGCGATCGGCGGAGTCGAAAGGATCAGATCGCGTCCGATCTTCGGCTACTGGATCGTGACGGCCTGTAGGATGCTGTCCATTTCGCGAGCGGTGGCCGGCGTGATGTCCATCGCGTTGTTCCAGCCATAGGCGTTGTCGCGTTCCATCACCACGCTGCAGGCGCTGCGGGTGATGACGCGGCTGAGCGCGTCGTTGAGGGCGCGGTCGACCTGCTGCTGGGCGCGGGTCTGGGCGGCGATGAACCGCGCGTTCTGCTGTTGCTCCAGCGCCTGGGCCTGCTGGTTGAAGCCCGCCAGCTGTCGCTGGAACTCGATCGGCGCGATCGCCGCTTGCCGTCCTTCGACCGCCCGGCGCTGAACGTCGAGCGACGCCCGCCGCTGCGCCAGCTCGCTGCTCAGCGAGGTCTGCAGCTGGCGCAGCTGGGCCTGCATCGACTGGCCGGCGCGCGAGGCGCCGATCGCCCCGACGCGCGACAGCAGGCACATGCCGGTGATGGGCGGTCCGAAGGTCTGGGCGGACGTCGGCGCGGCGACGATCGTTACCAGGCCGATGACCAGCACCCCGACTAAACGCATATCGTCCTCGCCCGATCAGCTCGCCGCCGCGACCCGGTCAGCGCAGGATTTCTCCTGCCAGACCACCTCGGACACCGTGACATTGTAGTGTCCGCGCGGCCGCGTGAAGCGAATCTCCATCCGGCACCGTACCCGTTCCACGCTGCCGGGCGCGACGGGAAAGAACAGGACATAGTTCCACCGCCGCCGGACGCTCTCGGCGAAATGCGGCGGGCCGAGCAAGGGATAGATGCTGAACTTGTCGACCCCGGGCGTGATCAGCTTCACGGACGCCGGGCTGACCGTCACGCCCAGCTTGTCGCGCTCGCCCGGAACCTCGTGGAAGGCGGCGGGATCGACCGACGCCACATAGGGCGTAGCGGACGGCGAGGGGGTGTCCCGAGCGACGGCCGCGACCGGGCTCGCGAGGCTGAACCCCGAAAGGATCACAAGGGCGAGGCGCTTGGCTTTCATGGTGTCCTCCTTGGAATGAGCGAATGACGGCGGGATCAGAACTGGAAGCCGATGCCGAGGTTGGCGCCGGTGCGTTCCTGGGTGTCGTAGGTCGCGCCGGCCTTCAGGATGGTGCGGCCGTCGTCCATGATCCGCGACAAGCCCAGGGCGAAGGCCGATTGCCCGCCATAGGTGCCCGCGCCCAGGGAAAGCATGCTGCGGCCTGGTTCATAGGCCTGGGGCAGGCCCGCCGCCGCCAGCGCGCCCGCGTTCCCCGCGAAGGCCTCGCGCCGCGCCTTCGACATGTCGACCACGAAGCCCTGCAGCCGCGCGTCGGTATAGGCGTTGGCGGTCGAGATCGCGTTCGTAAGCCCGTCGTTGAGCTGCTGGACATTGACCGCATCGGTCGGCGCGACGCCGGCCGCGACATTGTGCAGGGTCGCCGCCTGGCCGCCGGGGTTGAAGGTCACCGAGTTGCGGCCCGCATCATATTGCACCGAATTGGCGGCCACCTGCTGGACCTGGTTGAGCTGGGCCCCGTTGACCGCGTCGGTCGAGGTGGCGGTCACCGCGCCGGCCCCGACGTTGCGGACCACGTTGCCGCCCATGTCGACGGTGGTGTTCTGGCCGACGGCGAGGCCGCCGTTGGCGTTGATCACGCCGTTGAAGGTCGGGTTGTCGGCCATGGCGATCTGCAGCTGGTTGCCGCTGAGCGTCACCACGGTGTTGGTCCCCGCGGTCACGTTGAGGGTGCCGTTGGACGGGACGTTGGTGGTCGGGCCGCCGTTGGCCTGGATGTTCCAGCCCGCGCCCGCCGTCTGGTTCAGGGCCTGCAGCGCGTCGTTGACGCTGCTGTAGTTGGCGCCGCCGACGTTGAGGCTGGTGGTCACCGCGCCGGTCGTGGCGTCGTAGCTGGAATTGCCGCCCAGCCCGGCCGCCACGCTGCCGCCGAGGTTCGTGACGTTGGCGCCGAGATTGGTGACGGTGTTCTCGACCGTGGTCACCCGGCCGTCGAGATTGGTCACCGCCGTCGTCTGGGCCCCGAGAGCATCGCCGACATTGCTGTAGGTGGCGCCGCCGACCGTATAGGTCGGCGCGGTATAGGTCCCGGTCGTCGGATCGTAGGACGCCCCGCCGCCCAGCGCGCTGGCGGTGTTCTGGGCGACCTGGTTCAACTGACTGACGTTCACCGCGTCGGTCGGCGCCGAACCGGCCGCGACATTGGTGATCTGCCGCTCGGCGCCGGCGCCGCCCACCGACACCTCGCCCGCCGAGTTCTGCGGCGCGGCCAGGCCGTAGCCGGCGTAGCCGGTCCGCGAACCGACCGTCGTCGTCGCGCCCGCGCCCAGGGCGACGCTGCCCGAGAAGGTGGCGTTGGCGCCAGGGCCGATGGCGATCGACTGGATGCCGTTGGCGATGGAATTGGTGCCCAGGGCGATGCCGTCGGCCTGCGAGACCTGGGCGTTCTGGCCGATCGCGGTTCCGCCCGGCGCGGTCATCTGGACGACCGCGCCCTTGCCGATGCCGATGCCGTTGTCGCCGTTGACCACGGTGGTCGGACCCACCGCGACCGAGTCCAGCCCGACCGCCAGCGAGTCGGCGGCCGTCGAGTTGGCGTGGAAGTACTGCACCGGGGTCACCGAGACCGAGCCGATGGCGCCCTGCAGCTGGCGCAGGGTCACGGCGTCTTGTGCGCTGGTGCCGTCGGCGACGTTGGTGATCTGGCGGTACTGGCTGGTCGTGGCGTTGCCGACCGAGACGGCGCCCAGCAGCGTCGCGTCGGTGGTGTTGTAGGGCACGAAGCCGATGCCGGCCGCGATCGTGCCCGAGATCGGCGCGATCGTCCGATCGGCGACAGAGCCGGAACCCAGGGCCAGGGCGCCGTCGATGCTGGCGACGGCGTTGTTGCCCAGGGCGACGCTGTCGGTGTTGTTGGCCACCGCCCGCGGGCCAACCGCCACGCTGTCGGTTCCGATCGCCTGGCTGTCGGCCAGGATCGAGTTGGCGCGGAAATACTTGATCCCGCCGCCATTGTTGATGGTGGTGAGCTGGTTGGTGAGGCTGGTCAGGCCGTTGTCGACCGCCGTGAGGCTATCGAAGAGCGTCGTATAGTTGCCGCCCAGGATGGTGTAGGTCGGTCCGGTGATGGTGCCGTCCGGATTGACCGTCGAGCCGCCGCCCAGATTGTTCACCACGCTCTGGCTGACGCCGTAGAGCTGCGAGCCGTTGATCGCGTCGGTGCTGGTCGACGACACCGCGCCGTCGGCCACATTGGTCAGGTTCTGGGCCGCGCCCGGGGCCGCGCCGGTCCCGCCCGGCGCCACCAGGGCCAGCTGATTGGCCGACCCGGTCTGCTGCACCGGACCCGCCGTCCCGCTGTTGATGTTGTTGGTCAGATTGGTGATCGCCGCGGTGTTGCCGGCGATGGCCGTGGTGTTGATTGTCACCTGCTGGTTGGTGGCGAACAGCTGCGAGCCGTTCACCGCGTCGGTCGAGCCGCCGTTGAGCCGCCCCGCCGCGACATTGGTGATGGTCCGCTCGGCGCCGCCGGCGCCGACGCTGACCGTGCTGGCCGGGGTGGTTCCGGCGAAGCTGTAGGTGTTTCCACCGATCACCGTGTTGGCGGTGCCGACGGCGGCGGCGGTCGTGCTGCCCGAGCCCAGGGCCACGTCGCCGGCGCTGGCGGTCGCGACCGCGCCGTTGCCGAGCGCGACATTGCCGGCGAGGCCGGCCGCGCCGGCGGTCGAGCCATTGCCCAGCGCCACGCTGCCCTGGCCGATCGCGCGGTTGTTGTTGCCGATCGCGACCGCGCCGTTGGCCTGGTTCGCGGCCGTCGCCGTCGCGGTCCCGTCGCTGTTGGCGATGTTGTTGGCGCCGCCGGTGAAGGCGCCGGTCCCGCTGGCGTAGCTGGGATCGCCGATTGCCACCGCACCGTCGCCGAAGGCGGTGTTCGAGCGCCCGATCGCCACCGCGCCGCCCCCGGCCGTGCTGGCGTTGGCGGTGCTTGCATTGCCGATGGCGACGTTCACGCCGGTCGCGCCCGTGGTGGCCAGGTCGCCCACGGCGACCGAGGAGGCGCTGCCGACCGCAGCCCGGTAGCCAAGGGCGACCGTATTGATGAAGTTGGCCGTCGTGTTCTGCCCGATGGCGACAGCGCGATTGGCGGAGGCGGATGCTGGGGCCCCGAGGACGCCGCTCGCAGGGTTCCCGCCACCGATGGCAATGGCCCCGATGCCCGTCGCACTTGCGCCAGTCGGCTGGCCTGAGGCGGTCGCCCCTATCGCAATGGAGAAGGTGCCGCTTCCGGCCGCCGCGTTCCCAAGCGCGACGCCGCCGGTGCCGGCGGTGGCTCTTCCACCAATGGCCGTTGCGACACCCGCGGTGGTCTGCGCCGAATCGCCGAGCGCAACCGAGCCGGTGGTTTGGCTTGGCGTGGCCCCGCCCTGATTGACAGCGCCGTTGCCGATGGCGACGCTGTTCCACGCGGCTGAAACCGCGCCCGGTCCGATGGCGATCGAATTTGATCCGGTCGCGCCGGTGTTGGTGAAATTGCTGCCCACGACGCCGCCGTCGTTTACGCTGACATAGTGGATGGCGGTCGTGCTGACCGTATTGGCCAGGCTGGTGACCGCCTGGTTGGTGGCGAACAGCTGCGAGCCGTTGACCGCGTCGGTTGAGCCGCCGCTGATCCGGCCCGCCGCGACGTTGGTGATCGTCCGCTCGGCGCCCAGCGCGCCGATGCTCACCGTGCGCGTGGGCGTCGTGCCGGCGAAATTGTAGGTCGTGCCGTTGATCACCGTGCTGGCCGTGCCGACCGCCGTGGCGGTGACCGATCCCGAGCCCAGCGCCACGTCGCCGGCGTTGTTGGCCACGGCGGTGTCGCCGAAGGCCAGGGCGCCGGCCGCCAGCGCGCTGCTGGTGTTGCCGATGGCGACGCTGCCCTGGCCGACGACGGTGTTCTGGTAGCCGATGCCGACCGCCCCCTGGGCGGCCGTGCCGGCCGTGCTGACCGCCTGGCCGCCGCCGCCGACCATGTTGGTGTTGCCCATCGCCACCGAGCCGTTGCCGGTGGCGGTGTTGTCCATGCCCTGCGCCACCGCGCCGTTGCCGGTGGCGGTGTTGGGATCGCCGATCGCCACCGCGCCGTCGCCGCTGGCGACGTTGCCCGCGCCGACCGCGACCGCCTTGCCGCCGGTGGCGGTGGAACTGCTGCCGATGGCCACGGCGTCGGCGGAGTCGGCGAGGGTGTTGGTCCCCATCGCAATCGCGTTAGATCCGCCCGCGAAGGAATTGTTCCCTAGCGCGGTCGCGCCTCCCGCCCCGCCGTTCTGCCCGCCGTCTGATACGGCGTTAAAGCCCATGGCGATGTCGTTCGTGGCGGTGGCGAAGGAGTACGAACCGATGGCGGTGCCGCTCGCGCCGGTGGCGATGGCGAGGTGGCCGATCGCCGTGGTGTCGGCCTGGGATGCGCCCACATCCGTGCCGATGGCGACGGCGTTCGCGGCGCTGGCGCTCGCGGTTCCGCCGGTCGGGCGCGTGCCGATATAGATGGAGTTCGCCCCGGACGCGACCGAGCCCAGGCCGAGCGCGATGGCGTTGGTGGCGGACGCGGCGGCGTTGTTGCCGACCGCCACGGCCCCGACATCCGTGCTCTGGGCTCCCGAGCCCGCCGCGAGAGACCCGACTCCGCCTGACACGGCCCCATTGCCCAAGGCGAGCGCGAAGTCGCCGGAAGCATTGGCCGACCTGCCGAACGCCGCCGAGCTTGCCCCCGCCGCCTGGGAGCTTGTCCCGATCGCGGTGGCGAACTGGGCGGTCGCCTTGCTTGCGCGTCCCATCGCCAGGCTGTCGGCTGCGGAGGCCGTCACATCCGTGCCGATGGCAATGGCGCTCTGGCCGAGGGCGCCGGCTCCGGCGAGGGTGCGCGAGCCGAGCGAGACGGAGTTTATGCCCGACGCGATCGTCCCAAAACCGATCGCCACGGCGTTCTGCTGGCTCGCGGCGGCGGTGCTGCCCTGGGCGATTGCATCGATACCGGACGCGTTGGCCTGATACCCAATCGCGACGGTGCGCAGCCCGCCGGCGACAGACTGATAGCCTCCCGCCCACGCGAAGCTGTTGCTGGCGGTGGCGCCGACGCCGACGGCGGTGGAGTTTCCTCCCGAAGCCAGGGAGGCCGTGCCCAGCGCGCTGGCCCCGGCGCCGGTGGCGTTGGCGTTGACGCCGATCGCGGTGGTATTGATGTTGTTCGAGATCGTGCCGGCGCCTAGGGCCACCCCGCCGCCGGGGCCCGTGGCCTGCGCGCCCTGGCCGATCGCCACGGTATACTGCGACGACGAGACCGTTGAGGTTCCGATCGCCACGGCGTTGACCTGGGAGGCCGTCGAGCTGGAACCGATGGCGATGGAGCCGCCGGCTGACGCCGCGCCGCCGCCGGCCTGGTATTGCGCCTGGGCCGGCGCGGAGAGACCGAGCGCGACGATCGCGGCCAGGCCGCCGACCGCGCTGGCCGAACGCAGCCCGCCGCCAACGCCCAACGTGCCGAGCCCCAGGGCCTTGCGTCTGACGCCGAGCACCTGGTGGGCCCGGCGCAGGATGGCCATCAGCCGGCGAAGTTGCGACCAGTTCCGCCCATCGCCGCAGCCCATCCAGTTGCGGACGAAACCGGCGAGACGGCGATCCTTCGACACGTAGGTATTCATGGCAACGCTACCCCTCAATGTCGGCCCGCCAGCCCCTGGGCGTTGGCGAGAGCCGCGATCTGGCCCCACGTACTTCTCCCGTGCGGCGGGCGCCGATCCGCACGACCGATCTTGCGAGTTCGCCCGCCTGGCGGGCCTGGGCTCACCGTCGCTGGGTCATCCCCGACAGGGTCACCACCACGCAGGTGGAGCCGCTGGGGATCATCAGCGCCTGCCCCTGGTTTCCGGCGAGCTGGTATTGCCAGACGCCCAGCAGGGCCTGGCCCGCCGTGCTGCCGGCCGGAAGGAGGCTGACGACCTCGGCGCAGGGCTTCTGGAAGGGCGCCACGCGCACCAGGTAGCCTTCGCATCCCCCTTGGCCGGGCGCGGCGACGACCACCCCGCCCGCGGATCCCTTTAGGTCCGGCTGGTCGTAGGTCAGGCCCAGGAGGCCTCGGACGAGATGGGCGTCGGGGGCGGCTTGGTCGGCCTCGGTCTTGACCGAGAAGGCCGCCCCGCGGGTCAGGCCCTGGCCGAGCGCCTCGTAGAGGTTCGCGCAGCTCTGCGCGCCGACCTTATTGGCCTGATCGCGGAAAACCGCCGCATTCGCCGGCGCGGTGGCCGCCGCCGCTGCTGCGACGGGCGCCAGGAAGCCGATGTCAGCGATAAGCGCGAGCCCGACAACCGCTGCCAGAGCGCGACGTCGGGGATTATTGCTGGCCAATACTTGATTCATCTTCGCCCTCAACCCTCTTTTGATGCCGACTGACGCGATTCTGGAGGCTTTTCCCCTCCGAAGTCGCGTCACCTTCCCGCTTAGGTGGCATATACTGAGAGCGAGCCGCCCAAATCGTTAATGTCCGGTTAACGGAGTGCCGCTTCGTGGAGAGCTTTTATCGATATCAACTTCTATAAATGGATCATTTTGAGAAAATCTGTATTATATTATAAGTAAATCATCGTCATAGTCGCAGATATTTCGGAAGATGCTTTGTTGAGTGCCTGTAGGCAATCGTATTTTCGGCGAAAGTTTTGGCGCGCCGCGCAAGTTGATAAGTATATCTAAGTATAGCTCGCGATGGGGTGAAATGGACGTTTTTCGAAATTGCGGCGCCGAAGTCCTCGATCGCCATGAGCTGTTTTGCGGAACCGGTGGGATTGGCTGATAGTATAAATCGTACCTTCTTATGGGAGTCTAATATGTGCGCCGATATGTCTCCTGCGTGAGATGGCTAATGTGTTGATTAGGCTGGTAGTGGGGCGGGGTCGCGAAAATGGTTCGCGAGCGGAGCTTGACGTTTATTCTGTACTTTTCTCATATAAATGCTTTTGATCGGAAATTACCTGGAGTGGTGCATCATCAACGACGTGGTCTTGGTTAAAGTAAGCGAGAAATGATGGTAAATTTTCGTAAATCCGTCAAGAATGGAAGTCCATATTCGCTACCATCTTTGTTTTTGAAGGTCGTTGGGCGGATTTCCATGTATAGATAGAGCATTTGAACGTAAAACAATGTTACATTATGAAATATGATTCTTAAATCTGTGGATTTGTAGTGTTTATTAAAATATATAATTAGATTTTTTTAGGGTAATATCTACAAATTGGAGTTTGCAAAATTTTCGCTTTCACATCGTTTTTCAAACGACAGTTTCGTCCTCACGACCGTTACCGAGAGCCCGATCGGCCCATGACGAGGCGTATCGCGCAGAGCGGGAAGCTCCGAATTCTCCCTTTTGGACTCCTGCTCGTCGGGCGTTCTTGGTGAAAGGTGTCCCGATTCCCGGAGCGCTCGTTATCGAGAGGGGGATCCAAGGGCCGCATCCAGCTCCGCGCGGGCCATGTCCATGTCGCGCCGGAAGATCGGCGAAGCGTGTTCCGCCGCGTAGATCACCGCGCCGGCCTGGAGTCCCGCTTCCGTCGCGCTGAAGGTGTGGGAGCCGCAGACATAGCGGCTTTCGGCATAGTCGCGGCCCCGCGCGTACAGGGCGGCGGCGCGGGAAGGGGCCAGTTCGGCCAGGATCATCGCCACCTGCTCGCCATGGACGGAGTGCCCGGACGGATAGTCGGGGTTTCCGGCCAGGTGTTCGCTTTTGGGCTCGCAGATCGGAGCGGCGTCCTTGCCGATATAGGGGCGTCGCGTTCCCCAGTGGGTCTTGGCCAGCCCGACCACCGAACGATCCTCGCCGGCCCGTTCCAGAAGGGCGGTCAGCACCGGCGCGCCCTGGGGCGTCAACCTTGCGCCCAGGGCCTGGGCGAAATGCTCGTACATCGAGCCGTCGACATCGGCGGCGGCCTGGGCCCAGCGAGGCGTGTCCTTCAGGGCCCGGGTCTGGTCGAAGATCGCCGCGTCGGCGACAGCGCGAGGCGAGCCCGCGGCGGGAGGCGGCGCAAGAATTCTGGTGAGGTCCGGCCGAGCCTCGGGTGAGAGATAGCCGCGGGCCGGGACGCCGGGCAGGGCCTCGAGCGCCAGGCCGTCGCAACGATCCGCCGCCCGCACCGGGTTGCACACGGCGACATCGCCCCCAGTCAGCCGGACGGCGTAGCCGCCGGCGAAGCGGGGATCGGGCCAGAGGTAGTCGGTCGAGACATATTGCGCGCCGCTGGTCAGGGCGGCGCTGCGCTGGGTGACGTCGTTGGCGCGCGCGGCCCAGGTGTCGGCGTCGGCCCGCGTGCGGACGATGAAGCCCGCCTTCACGGCGGCGGCGATGCGGTCCTTCTGGCCGACCGGATCGTTGAGGGTCAGATAGGCCGCCGCCGGCGAAGCCTCGTCGGTGTTGACGAACATCGCGCGGCCCTCCAGCGATCGCCGCGCGCCCCGATAGAGCGCCACCTTGTCCGGGCTTTCGTCCAGCGCGAAGAAGACCTTGCCGCGCGAGGCGGACAGGCTGGGCCAGCCGTCAGCCAGGACCGCCTCGCGCAGGGTGGCGCGCCGGCCGCGGACCTGGTCGGGCGTGATCAGCTGGGCATCGTCGAACACCGAGCGGATCTCCGCGTCGAGGGCGTCGAACATCTTTTCGTCGAAGGGCAGGGGGATGACCCCGCCTGGCAGGCTGGCCTGGCCATCCTTGGCGTTGAGCAGGATCAGGATCGGCACGTGGTCGGGATGGGCCATGGACCAGGCCTTCACCTCGGTCAGGCACGCGACGAAGGTCGGGCACGAACTGCGGAAGTCGACGTCCGGCATGTGCAGGACCTTGAAGCCCGGCCTCGCCAGGGCGGCGGCGATCCCGGGCGGCAGGATGGTCCCGCGCCCCAGGGCCGTCATCGGCTTGGCGTAGAGGCCGCCGCGCGGGTCGGCGACGACGTCGATCTCCAGCTGCCTGGCCCCGGCGTCCAGCTGCTCGACCAGGGGGCGGTGCGCATAGTCGACGCCCAGGGCGGCCTGTCCGCGCGCGGCGACCATGGCGGCCATTTCCTCGGGCGGGATCGCCAGCTTGTAGCTGTTGTGCGTGCCGACGGCGGTGAGGTCGTTCATCCGCGGATCGGCGACGGGGACGGCGCCCAGCATGAGCGCGGCGACGAGACTCAGCATGGGATCCTCCGAAGGTCGCGGTCCGACTAGCGGCGCTCGATGACGGTTTCGCGTCCGTGGCGACGCGCCGCCGCTCCGACGTCACAAACCCTTATTCGAAACGAGAACCGGGAGTCACGGAACACCCCTAACGCCCGGCCTCTCGCCGGACGCCCAGCTCGGGCCCTCCCCCTCCGGCGCCAGTAAAGGGGTTTTCCATGTCACCGATCAAGACGGCGCTGGTGATGAGCGCCGCGGCCTTGTTCGCCGGTTCGGCCCAGGCCGCCGATGTCGCACCGAGCCCCGCGCCGGCTGATCCGGGCGCGAACGCGGTCGACGAGGTCGTGGTGCAGGGCTTTCGCAAGTCGCTGGGCGCGGCGCGGGCGGCCAAGAAGGACAGCGCCATCGTCGCCGACGTGATTGTCGCCGAGGACATGGCCAAGTTTCCCGATCTCAACCTGGCCGAGTCGCTGCAGCGCCTGCCGGGCGTCGCCATCAACCGCGAAGGCGGCGAGGGCCGTCGTGTCTCACTGCGCGGCCTGGGTCCCGACTTCACCCGCGTGCAGTTGAACGGCATGGAAGTGCTGGGCAACGTCGACTCGCCGATGGACAGCCGCGGCCAGACCTCGCGGGACCGGGCGTTCGACTTCAACATCTTCGCTTCGGAGCTGTTCTCGAAGGTCGACGTGCGCAAGTCGTTCTCGGCCGAGCAGGACGAAGGGGGCATGGCCGGCACGGTCGGCCTCTATACCGCCAAGCCGTTCGACTATTCGGGAACCAAGGCCGCCCTGTCGCTGCAGGGCGGCACGAACAGCGCAACCAAGGACTTCCAGCCGCGCGGCGCGGCGATGTTCAGCAGGAACTGGGACGACAGGTTCGGCGTCCTGGTTTCGGTGGCCTATTCCAAGCGCAAGACGCAGGAGCAGGGCTACAACACCTACGCCGCCCCCACGACCAAGGCCCTGGCCGCCAACGTCGTCAACCTCAGCGCCGCCGACCAGGCCAAGGCGATGAACGGCGAACTGATCTTCCAGCGCGGCAACCGCCTGACGGTCTGGGGCTCGGACCAGGAGCGCCTGGGCGTGACCGGCGCGGTGCAATGGCGGCCGATCGAGAACGTCACCCTGACCCTCGACGCCCTGCACGGCAGGTTCACCAACGACCGCGACGAGAACAGCCTGGCCACCCGCGCCACCCTGAACTCGACCATCCTGGGCGCAGCCACGCCGCACTCGGGGACGTTGGTCAGCCCGCCTCCGGTGCTGAATTCGATCCAGTATGACCGGTACAATTCGGTGGTCTACGCGGACATATCCAACACCGTCTTCGCCACCGAGACCCGCCGCCAGCAGACCAAGAACACCTTCGACCAGCTGGTGCTGACCGGCGAGTGGAAGGTCACCGACCGGCTGACGATCGACGGCCATGTCGGCCGGGAGACCTCGGACTACGACATCCCCATCTCGGACAAGTTCTACACCGAGGCGTTCGGCGGCCTGATCACCGACTATCGCGGCGAAACGGGCCACAACACCTACAAGTGGAACACCACCGACCCCAATAACTACCGGGCCCACGAGATCGACTTCTCGGCCACCTACCAGAGCACCGAGCTGAAGAACGGCGAACTGAACGGCGCCTGGGAATTCAACGACGCCCTGACGCTGAAGGGCGGCGTTTCGTACCGCGGCTTCAAGAACTCGGGCTTCACCCAGACCAACGACGACGTGAACAAGACGGCGTGGGAAAAGGGCACGCTGGATGACCGCGTCACCAGCTACTATACGATCTTCGACAAGCACCACGACCAGTCGTGGGTGAACGTCGACTTCGACAAGGCCCTAGCCTTCTACGGCGTCACCCGCACACTGGGCGCGCCGAAGGCGATCTACCAGGTCGAGGAGGACACCAAGGCCGGCTATCTTCAGCTGGACTGGAAGGCCGCCCTGTTCGGCAAGCCGTTGCGCGGCAACGCCGGCTTGCGCGGCTATGACACCGAGCTGACCTCGTCGGGCGTCATGGCGGTCAAGGGCGTCAACACGCCGACAACGGCCAAGAAGACCTATTCCGGCGTCCTGCCGGCCTTCAACGCCGTGCTGGAGGTGTCCGACCAGTTCCAGGTCCGCGCCGCCGCCGCCCAGAACATCAACCGCCCGTCGTTGGCCGCCTATGCGATGAACGGGACGATCAGCGTCGACGGAACCAACGTGACGGTGTCGACCGGCAATCCCAACCTGAACCCCTACACCTCTGACGAGTTCGACCTGTCGGCGGAATGGTATTTCGGCAGCGTCGGCATGCTGACCGCCGGCGTCTTCCACAAGAAGATCGACGGCCTGGTCAGCAGCCAGACCGTCAACAACGTCACCTACGCCAGCACCGGCCTGGCCGAAGGCCTTTATCCGGGCGTCACGGGCTCGACGATCGTGGCGTCCTATACCCGGTCGGTGAACCTCAACGAGGCCACGCTGACCGGCCTGGAGCTCAGCGCCCAGAGCGATTTCTTCTTCCTGCCGGGGCCGTTCAAGAACATGGGCGTGGTGGCCAACGTCACCTTCATCGACTCCGAGACGACCAACCTCGTCAACGGCAAGCCCCAGAAGGGGGCGATCTATGGCATGTCCGACCTGAACCACAACGTCACGCTCTATTACGAGACGGCCCAGTGGGGCGCGCGGATCTCGTCGAACTATCGCTCGGACTACGCGATCGACAGCGGCGGCTTCAAGGCCACGACCTATATCGACGCGGCGGCCTTCTACCAGCTGACGCCGAGGATACGCCTGACGCTCGACGCCGTGAATCTCTCCAACGAGCGCGAGTCCCAGTACAACAGCTACAACAACGGGTTCGGCGCGACCGGCGCTCGCCGGCTGTGGAACGACACCACCAGCGGCCGCACGGTGTTCGTGGGCGCCAACATGCAGTTCTAGGGGTCCGTAAAGGACGCTGAGCGAGGCCGCCCGAGCAACGCTTCGGGCGGCCTTCGCGACTCCGAAGTCGCGACCTAGAGATTATTGTTGAGCTCGGCGACGACATCATAGGCGTCGCCGCGATAGTAGGATTGGGTGAATTCCGCCGCTCGGCCGTCCGGCAGGAAGCCCCGTCGTTCGATCAGCAGCCCGGCGTCGCCCGGACGCACGCCCAGCGTTTCGGCCTGCTCCTTGGAAAACGTGACGGCGCGGAGGCGCTGCAGGGCCCTCACGGGCCGATAGCCGGCCTTGTGCAGGGCGTCGTACAGGGAGTCCTCCACCGCATCGAGCGACGGCAGGCAGTAGGCTGGAATGGTCGAATATTCCAGGGCCATGGGGGAGTCGTCGGCGTAGCGGATCCGGTGGAACCGATAGACCGGCGCCCCGGGAGACAAGACGAGCGAGAGCGATTCCTCGGGGGTCACGGCGCCGAGCGAGCGGTTGATCCAGGCGCTATGCGGCCGGCGCCCTCGGGACAGCATGTCCTCCGAGAACGAAGACAGCTTGGAAAAGCTCTTCTCGACCCGGCCGGTGACGAAGGTGCCGGCGCCGCGACGGCGGCTGAGGAGCCCTTCGTCGACCAAGCCGCCGAGCGCCTTGCGCACGGTGATGCGTGAAACCGCGTACTCCTCCGCCAGGTCCCGTTCGGGGGGGATGGCGACGTCCGGCGTCAGAACGCGGCGCTTGATCGCGTTCCGCACGACCCGCTGCAGTTGCAGATAGAGAGGCGTCGTGTCGTCAGCCTCGAGTCGTCCCACGACGTCGGAGAAGGACATGCGATTGCCTAGGTCTTTCATGGGGCGGCGAGTCTCAGGGGGCTGGAAGGGAATCAACGACCTGCCCCTTCCAGGGGAGGCGGGCGAGGGGAGGGATCACGTGGAACGTCCTGGAGCGATCAGCCAGGCGCATACCACCTATGAGACCATTTTCAGCCCAATGGGTAACTAACATCAATTTGCTTTAATTACCATGATTGGTCCGCAGCCAAATGATCGGGCTTTAAGCGCCCGCCCATGGGCTCCTTGCGAGGCGGTAAATAGAAAACCATAATATTTACAATGTCATATTGTGGTGGCGGTCAAGCGAGATCAGAACGGCCTGGCCGCCGTTTCAGAATTATATATGAAATTTAATTTACTAATTGACGAAAGCGGGAGCCCAAACGTAGGCTCAGGCTCGCATCAGGTATTCCAATGGTTCTGGATTGGTATCTAGGGGCCTTGGAGCGCTTGGGCGGCTGTCGTGGCGACGGTCTGGCGAGGGTGGGAGCTGCGGCGCCCAAGGGGAGGGGACTCGAAATGAGCCTCAAAGCACATATTCTGCTGACGACCGCGCTGGCGGGGATGTTCGTGACCGGCGCGGCGTCGGCCCAGACGGCCAGCGGTGCGACGACGGTCGACGAAGTGGTCGTCACCGGCATCCGCGAAAGCCTGAAGAAGTCGATCCAGGTGAAGCGCGAATCGAACGCGATCGTGGAAGTGATCACGGCCGAAGCCGTGGGCAAGTTCCCCGACACCAACGTCGCGGAATCGCTTTCGCGTCTTCCCGGCGTCACGGTCGATCACCAGTTCGGCGAAGGCGAGCAGGTTTCCATCGCCGGCACCGAACCGTCGCTGAACCGCATCTATGTCGATGGCCACGCCATCGCCTCGGCCGACTGGGGCGGCAACCCGTCGGACCGTTCGAGTCGGACCTTCAACTATTCGCTGCTGTCGCCGGACATCATCGGCCGCGCCGAACTCTACAAGACGCCGGAAGCCCGGCTCGACGAAGGCAGCCTGGGCGCCACCGTCATCATCCGCACGCGCAAGCCGCTGGACCTGGACCCCAACACCCTGAGCCTGTCGGGCGGCTACGCCTACAACGACCGCTCGGAGAAGGGGAACGGCAAGCTCTCCGGCCTCTACAGCTGGCGGAACGAGTCCGGGACCTTCGGCATCCTCGGCGCCGTGACCTACGACCGTGAAAACCTCAGCCGGGCCGGCGTGGCCGTCTACGGCTACGGCTCGGGCGGTGATTTCCTAAACAAGGACGCCAACGGCGCCATCACCGGCATGAAGTCGGCCAACGCCACGATCAACGGTGCAGCCCCCACCACCGCCAGCATGGCGGCGCTCAACGCCGCCCGCTATCCGGCGTTCCTGGCCCACGAATACTTCCAGCAGGTCCGCAAGCGCGTCGGCCTGTCCGGCGCGATCCAGTGGAAGCCGGTCGACAGCGTCGAGCTGACCTTGACCGGCCTCTCGATCCGCGGCCAGTACAACAACCTCAGCCAGTCGGAATACAGCTACGACGTCCGGGGTGACCGCCTCCAGAACGCCACGGTCGCCGACGGCCTGGTCACGGCCGCCAGCTATGGCGCCGGAACGGGTGGTTCCTGGAACGGCGAACTGGACACCAACTACCGCAAGACCCAGGTCAAGAACGACAGCATCAACCTGGCCGGCAAGTGGACGGGCGACCTGTGGACCGTGTCCGGCAACACCGGCTACACCAAGGCCAGCGGCGGCAAGAATCCGGAATACCTGCTGAGCTTCCGCACGCTGCAAGGCTTCTCGTACGGCTTCGACGGCAAGAACACCGTCCTGAACTGGGCCAATCCGGGCACGGACGCGACTCAGTGGGTGGGCACCGCGCCGGCCGAGAACAGTGTGCACGATGACCCGCGCGTGCTCGCCGTCAACGGCGGGCAGCCGTTCACCGGCGCCCAGATCGGCGGGATCACCTACGCCGAAAAGACCATCGACAAGGAAAAGTACGGCCAGGTCGATTTCACGCGCGACCTGTCGTTCGGTCCGTTCACCAAGCTGCTGTTCGGCGCCAAGTACAGCGATCACGACAACAGCCAGACCACGATGGGCGGCGCGACGTTCACCAATCGCGCGTTCACTCTGGCTGACCTCGGCTCGTTCTCGACGCCGGACGGCCTGTTCGACGGCCTGAACACCACGGGCAACGGCGTGCCGTTCGCCACCCTGTCCAAGGAAACCGTGATCAAGACCCTGGCCACGGTTCCCGGACAGACGATCAACGTCAACTGGGGTCTGGACACCGGTTCGTTCTTCCAGGTGAACGAGAAGAACACCGCCGCCTACGTCCAGGGCGACTTCAAGGGCGAGAAGTACCGCGGCAACATCGGCGGCCGCCTCGTCAAGACCGAGGACACCTCCACCTTCTACCTCACCGAAACGACGTCGGGCGCGACGACCACCAAGCTGACGACGGTCAAGAACAGCAACACCAAGTTCCTGCCGGCCTTCAACTTCGCCTATGACGCTGGCGATACGGTGGTGCTGCGCGCCGCCGCGGCCAAGGTCATCGCTCGGGCCCGCTATTCGGACCTGGCCGGCGCCTTCAGCCGTGACGACATCCGCCTGACCGCCGGTGGCGGCAATCCCGACCTGAAGCCCTACGAAGCCACCAACTTCGGCCTGTCGGCCGAGTGGTACTTCGCGCCGAGCGGTCTGCTGTCGGGCGAGGTCTTCTATCGCGACATCACCAACTATGTCGGCAACGAGACCCACCAGCAGCAACTGGCCGACGCGACCGGCCAGGTCCGGACCTATGACGTCTCCACGCCGGTCAACGGCGGCAAGGCGAAGGTCACGGGCTTCTCGCTGACCTACCAGGCGGATCTGGGCTACGGGTTCGGCATTCAGTCGAACTACACCTTCACCTCGTCCGAAACCGGCAATGGCACGGGCATTCCGTTCCTGTCGCGCGACACGGTCAACATCGTGCCGTACTACGAGCGTGGTCCGTGGCAGGCTCGTATCAGCTACAACTACCGTTCGAAGTACTTCAATCGGTTCGGTCGTCTTCAGTCTGCGGACTATAGCGATGCCTATACGCAACTGGACTTCCAGGGCGCCTACAAGTTCAATGATCGTATGACCTTGACCCTGAACGCGTCGAACCTGTTGGATGAAACCTACTTCCAATACAGCTCGGTCAAGAGCGCGCCCACCGCGCTCTACAAGAACGGTCGAGTGGTTTCCCTGAACTTCAGCTACAAGATGTAGCTCTATCTTTCTCCCCGACTGGGCTGTCGCCGTGACTGCAAGGCGGCGGCAGCCCGTTTTTTGGGGGAGGAAACGGAAATCCCGGCGTCCCGGCGCCGGACGTTGAGATTATCTGGGGCGGGTACGGACCGGGGCGAAGTCCCGGTTCTTTGTCTATCGGCCTCAAGGCCGGAGCGGCGGGAGCGGGGATGAGGAAGATCGGCAATATTTTGCGCCTCCTTATCCTTGTGCTGACTTTGGGCAGCCACGCCGCCAACGCCGCCACGCGCCTCGATCTCGATGGCGCATGGCGCTTTCGAACCGACCCGAAAGGCGAGGGACTGTCCGCCGGCTGGACCGCGGCGCCGCCCGAGGGCGCCAGGGCGGTCATCGTGCCCCACACCTGGAACCTGGGCCAGGACCAGGCCTTCGACGGCGTGGGCTGGTACTTCAAGAGCGTCGTCCTGCCAGAAGGCCTGGCGGGTCGGCATGTCGAGCTGAATTTCGGCGGCACGTTCTACAAGAGCCGGGTGTTCGTGAACGGCGTCGAGGCCGGCGGCCACGAGGGCGGCTTCACGGCCTATCATCTGGACGTCAGCAAACTGGTCCGGCCAGGCGAAAATCGGATCGCCGTGGCCATCGACAATCGGCCGGGCCTGGCCACCATCCCCGGCTACGCCATGCGGCTGCGGGCTTCCGGCAATGTCTGGTACGACTGGTGGCGCAATGGCGGCATCCTGCGCGACGTCTGGCTGAACGTCGCCGACAAGGGAATGATCCGCCAGCAGACGATCACCCAGCAGCTGTCCGCCGATCGCGCGACGGCGGTTGCTCGGGTGCGGGTCGAGAACGTCGATGCGCAGGCCCGCGGCTATCGCCTGACGACGGCCTTGGAGGACCCCGACGGCCGTGTCGTAGCCCGCGCCGAGCAGGCCGTGCGCGTAGCGGCGGGCGGCGCGGCCGAGCCTTCGCTCGCCGTCCAGGTCGAGCGGCCCCAGCTGTGGAATGTCGGCGCGGCCAGGCTCTATCGGCTGTCCACACAGTTGCGCGACGAGGATGGACGGCTGCTCGACGAGCGCGCCGACATGATCGGGTTCCGCAAGATCGAGATCAAGGACCGCAAGCTGTACGTCAATGGCCGGGCCGTGCGGCTGACCGGCATGACGCGCCACCAGGACTCGCCGTGGGAGGGCCAGGCCGAGAGCGTCGGCACGATCCGCCAGGACTGGAACGACCTGGCCGCGCTGCACGTCACCCTGACCCGGCCCGTGCACTATCCGCAGCCGCAGGCCGTGCTGGACGAGGCCGACCGTCAGGGCGTTCTGCTGATCCCGGAAATCCCGATCTGGCAGATGACCGAGGCCCAGCTGGCCGATCCGCGCCTGCTGCCCTTGGCCAAGCGCCAGATGGAGGAGATGATCGCCGAGGCCGGCAACCATCCCAGCGTGCTGGCCTGGAGCGTAATGAACGAGAGCGACGCCTCCAAGCCTGGCGGCCTGGCGTTCTTCCGCGCCATGAAGGCGCACATCAATGCGCTGGACCCAGGGCGCTTCGTGACCTTCGCCGATTCCGACGTGTCGATCGCGCCCTGGAAACCGGCCCAGGCGCTGCGGGAGGCCGACTTCATCATGGCCAACGCCTATTTCGGCACCTGGAGCGGCGGGGCCGAATCCGTGGAGCCGTGGCTGGACTTCTTCGACAAGGCCTATCCCGACAAGATGCTGGTGATCTCGGAGTTCGGCTGGCCCGGCCCGTTCTCGGCCGATCCCAAGGCCGCCGACGCGGCGCGGGTCGAGAACCTGCGGGGCCAGATGGCGGCGTTCGAGAAGCGGTCCTTCGTGGGCGGCGCGATCTTCTGGACCTACCAGGACTATCACTCCAACCGGAACCTCTACGCCGGGTCCGTCGACGGCTATGTGGATCACGGGGTGGTCGACGAATACCGCCAGCGCAAGCCGTCCTACGCAGCCTGGGAGCAGCGCAACCGCGCGCTGGATGTCTCGGTGTCCTGGACCGTGGGCGAGGGCGGCCTCAAGGGTTTCACGGCCAGGGTCGCGCCACGCGGGGCCGGGGCCTTGCCCTCCTATCCGCTGATCGGCCAGAAGGTCCGCTGGAAGGCGCTGGACCAGAATGGCGCGGTGGTCGGCGAGAGCGGGCCAACGGATCTGGACCTCGCGGCCCCGACGGCCGTCACCGGCGCCTGGGACAAGCCCGTGGACGGCGTCGTTCGCCTGACCCTTGATGTCCTGACCTCGACCGGCGTCCGCTCGGGCGGGGAGACGGCCGAATATCGACCCTTCAAGCTGGGCTCGGCGCCGTTCCCGCCCGATCCCGCGCAGATTTCCAGCAACCCGGCGGTGCACTGATGTCCAAGACCGATCCGAACAGCCTCGACCGGCGCGCCTTCCTCGCCGTCGCCGCGGCCGGCGCGACAGCCGCCGTCGCCAAGCCGGGCCTGGCCGCCGAGCCGACGGTTTCGCCCACCGCGCCGACGGCCAAGACCTTGAGCCCCGAAAAGATCGACCAGACCTGGCGGCGGGCGGCGTCCAAGTTCGACGCGCCGCGCGCCGCGGTGCTAAAACGGGCCCGCGCGACGGCGGCGACCGGTCCGTTCCGCGCCGACTGGCCGTCGTTGAAGGCCTATGAGCCGCCGCTCTGGTACCAGGACGCCAAGTTCGGGATCTTCATCCACTGGGGCGTCTATTCGGTGCCGGCGTTCGGCGGCGAGTGGTACTCGCGCCTGATGTATCAGGAAGGCTCGAAGGAATTCGAGCATCACCGGGCGACCTACGGACCGCAGGACCGCTTCGGCTACAAGGATTTCATCCCGCGGTTCACCGCCAAGGCCTATGATCCGGCCGGTTGGGCGAAGCTCTTCAAGCAGGCCGGCGCCCGCTACGTCGTGCCCGTGGCCGAGCACCATGACGGCTATGCGATGTACGATACGCGCCTGTCGGACTGGAGCGCCGTCAAGACCGGCCCCAGGCGCGACCTGATCGGCGCCTTCGCCAAGGCCGCGCGGGCCGAAGGTCTGCACTTCGGACTCTCCAGCCACCGCGCCGAGCACGACTGGTTCTTCGACGAGGGCCGCAAGATCACGTCCGACGTCAACGATCCGCGCTACCTGGAACTCTACGGCCCGGCCCAGCTGCGGTTGATGGGCAAGGACGACGCCGATCTGTTCGGCGACTTCACCGCCGTTTCCCAGGCCTGGGTCGACGACTGGCTGGCGCGCACGGCCGAACTGGTCGAACTCTATGATCCCGACCTGATCTATTTCGACTGGTGGATCGGCAAGGCCGAGTTCCGCGCCGCCCTGCCGGCGATGCTGGCCCAGTACTACAACGCCAAGGCCGCCCAGGGCGGTCAGGGCGTCGTCAATTACAAGCTGGGCTCGATGCCGGCCGGCGCCGGGGTGCTGGACATCGAGCGCGGCCAGGCGCCGGGCATCCAGCCGACCGCGTGGCAGACCTGCACCTCGATCAGCGACAAGGCCTGGGGCTTCATCGAGAACGACACCTACAAGAGCGCCGGCCAGCTGATCCACTTGCTGGTCGACGTGGTCTCCAAGAACGGCAACCTGCTGCTCAATGTCGGCCCGCACGCCGACGGCAGCATTCCGCCGGCCGCCCGCGACACCTTGCTGGCCATGGGCCAATGGCTGGCCCTGAACGGCGAGGCGATCTACGGCTCGCGGCCCTGGCGGGTGTTCGGCGAGGGGCCGACCGAGATCGCCGACGGCTCGTTCCAGGAAACCAAGACCAAGCCCTACACGGCCAAGGATTTCCGATTCACCACCCGCGAGGGCCGGCTCTACGTGCTGCAGCTGAACGCGCCGGAGGGCGACGAGGCCCTGATCACCTCGATCAAGCCCGGGGACCGCGTCCAGTCCGTGACCGCGCTGAGCACCGGACGGCCGGTGACCTTCAGCCAGACGGCCGAGGGCCTGAAACTGGCGGTCGGCGGGCAGCCCGCCGGCCACCCCGCCTACGTCTACCGTATCGAACTCGCTTAAAGTGAAGGGGCCTTCATGCGCCGCACCCTGACCCGCATACTTCTCGCCGCAGCCCTTGGGGCCGCCATGACGGGCGGAGCCCAGGCCCAGGGCAAGGCGACCCAGCCCGTGGCGCTGTTCTACCTGATGGAGACGCCCAAATCGACGCGCTCCTTCGAGCAGCATATCGACAAGATCGGCCTGCTGGTCCCCACCTGGTACGGGGTGTCCAAGGACGGCCTGGTCACCGGCGCGCCCAATCCGGGGATCCTGGCCAAGGCCAAGGCCGCGCGGCTGCCGGTGATGCCGATCATCTCGCTGACCGACCGCGCCGGCCTGCATCAGCTGATGGGCAGCGAGCCGGCCAAGAAGAGCATGATCGAGGCGCTGGTCCGCGAAGCCAAGGCCAACGGCTATGTCGGCTTCCACTTCGATTTCGAGAACATCAGCTACCTGGACCGCGACGCCTTCACCCAGATGGCCAAGCAGACCGCCGACGCCCTGCACGCCGCCGGCTTCACCATGGGCGTCGCCGTCGTGCCCAACGCGCCCGGCCATCCGGGCAAGGGCGCCTATTCCAAGTGGATGTGGGAATACTGGCGCGGCGCCTATGACATCGAGGCTCTGGGCAAGATCGCCGACGAGGTCAGCCTGATGACCTACGACCAGCACACCCGCTGGACCCCGCCGGGCCCGGTCGGCGGCATGCCCTGGGTGATGGAGAACCTCGACTACGCCCTGAAGGTGGTTCCGCGCGAGAAGATCTCGCTGGGCATTCCGCTCTATGGCTACCGTTGGTTCGCCGACAATCCGGTGCGCGCCGACGGAACCGAGGCGGTCAACATCAATGGCGTCTATTTCGATGGCGACGAGTCCATCCCGATGGCCCGCGAATACGGCGTCAAGGTCCAGTGGGACGACGTTCAGAAGGAGAGCTGGTACGTGCTCTATCGCGACCAGATGAACGAGTGGGTTTCGATGCCCGACGCCCGCAGCTTCAAGGCCCGCTACGATGTCGTCAAGCAACAGGGGCTGGCCGGGTTCAGCGCCTGGGTGCTGGGATCCGAGGATCCGGCGATCTGGGACGTCCTTCCCGTGGTCAAGCGCTAAGGATTGCCGATGCGACCCGCTCACCGTCTCGCGACCGCCAGCCTGGCGGCTCTCTCCGTGGCGCTGGCCGCGGGTTCGGCCCTGGCCGCCGCCTCGCCGGCGCCGATCATTCCGGTCCCGGCCGAGTTGACCCCCGGTCGCGGCGCGCTGGTCGTTCGCTCCGGGACCGTGGTCTTGGTCCCGACCGGCGACGCCGCCGCCCTGTCGGCCGCCCGGCTGTTGGCCGGCCAGGTCAAGCAGACACGCGGCCTGGACCTTGTCGTTCAAGACGGTGGTGCAGGGGGGATCGTCCTGGTTCGCGATCCCTCGGTGAGCGCGGCCGAGGGCTATGTGCTGACCGTGACGTCGAAGGGCGCGCGCATCGCCGCCAAGGACGACGCGGGCCTGCTGTACGGCGCCATGACCCTGGCCCAGCTGCTCAGCCCCGACGCCGCCTTCGGCCGGCCGGTCAAGGTTCCCGCCCTGACCGTTCGCGACCAGCCGCGCTTCGCCTGGCGCGGGATCATGGTCGACGTGGCCCGCCACTTCCAGCCGGCCGACTCGCTGAAGCCGCTGATCGACGCCATGGCCGCGCACAAGATGAACGTGCTGCACCTGCACCTGTCCGACGACCAGGGCTGGCGGGTCGAGATCAAGCGCTATCCCAAGCTGAGGGAAATCGGCGCCTGGCGCACCCCGCCGACGGCGGGCGAGGCGCCCTCGAGCCAGCCCTATGGCGGCTTCTACACCCAGGACCAGATCCGCGACCTGGTGGCCTATGCGCGCGAGCGGTCGGTGACCATCGTGCCGGAGATCGACCTGCCGGGTCACGCCCAGGCCGCCGTCGCCGCCTATCCGGAGATCGGCGTCTTCGGCGACCGGCCGCCGGTCGCGGTCGACTGGGGCGTCAATCCGTACCTGTTCGACGTCGACCAGCCCAGCCTGACCTTCATCGAAGGCGTGCTGGACGAGCTGATGGACCTGTTCTCCTCGACCTACATCCACGTGGGCGGCGACGAGGCGATCAAGGACCAGTGGCAAAGCTCGCCCGCCATCCAGGCCCGCATGCGCGAACTGGGCCTGAAGAACGAGCACGAGATGCAGAGCTGGTTCATCGAGCACCTGGGCCAGTACCTCGCCGCGCACGGTCGCCGGCTGATCGGCTGGGACGAGATCCTGGAGGGCGGCCTGCCGGCCTCGGCCTCGGTGATGTCGTGGCGGGGCGAGCAGGGGGCGATCGACGCCGCCAACGCGGGTCACGACGTGGTGCTGTCGCCGGCGCCGACGCTCTACCTGGACAGCCTGCAGAGCGACCGCGCCGACGAGCCGCCCGGCCGGCTGTCGATCGTGACCCTGAAGGACGTCTACGCCTACGAGCCGATGCCCAAGGGCATCGCGCCCGACAAGGCCGGCCACGTGCTGGGCGCCCAGGCCAACGCCTGGACCGAGTACCTGGTGACGCCATCGCAGGTGCGCCACGCCATCTTCCCGCGCCTGGACGCCGTGTCGGAGATCACCTGGTCGCCGAAGGACCGGCGCGACTGGACGGGCTTCCTGGATCGCCTGGACATCCAGCGCCTGCGCTACGCTCGCCAGGGGATCAACGCCGCGGACGGCGCCTTCGCCGTCAACTTCGCCCTGGACGGCGGTCGCGGCGCAACGCTGCGGTCGGGACAGGCGACGCTGGCCCTGTCGACCCAGTCCGGCTTCGGCCAGATCCGCTACACGCTGGACGGCAAGACGCCCACGGCGCGTTCGCCGCTGTACGGCAAGCCGCTGAAGGTTCCGGTGGGAACCACGGTCCGCGCGGCCGCGTTCGCCGCCGACGGTCGCCCGACCGCCGAGCCGCGGTCTTTCGACCTGGGCCGGACCGCGCTGCTGACTCGAAGCAACACCGACCTGACGGCCTGTCCGAAGGGCGCCCTGGGCCTGCGCGTGCCGCTGACCTCCGAGGCGGAAGCCGACGCCCCCGCCTTCAACGTCAACCTGTTCGACACCTGCGCGATGTACCCGGCCGCGCCGCTGGACCTGGCCGGCGGCTTCGAGGTCAAGGTCGCGCGCGTGCCGCGCCACTACGGCCTGGCCGGCGACACCGACAAGGTCCGCTGGCACTACAACGCCACGCGGTTCGGCGAGTTGGTCGTCCGCGCGGGGGGCTGCGAGGGGGCCGTGGTCGCGACCTTCCCGCTGCCGGACCCGGCCACCGCCGACAACCGGCTGAAGTTCCGAGGCGCTCTGCCGGCGGGTACGGGGGACTCCGATCTTTGCCTGCTGTTCACCGCGCCGCTGTCCGGGCCCTTCTACACCGTCGAGGCCCTGGCCCTGACGCCCCGCTCTTCCAACTGATCAAGTCCTCAAGGCGAGACCAGACCATGCTTCGATCCGCGCTGCTTTCCGCCTTCGCCCTGGCGGCCATGGGATCCACCGCCCTGGCGGGCCCGGTCGAAACCCGCAGCCTTGACCAGGGGTGGAGCTTCCGGCTCGATCCGGCCGACGCGGCCGCCAAGACCCACGCCGCCGAGGCGGCGCAATGGCGTCCGGCGACCGTGCCGGGCACGGTGCAGACCGACCTGCTGGCCGCCGGCCGCATCCCCGACCCGTTCGTGGGGACCAACGAAGCGCAGCTGCAGTGGATCGGCCTGGCCGACTGGCAGTACCAGCGCACCCTGGACGCCGACCCGGCCCTGCTGGCCCGCGACCATGTCGACCTGGTGTTCGACGGCCTGGACACCTTCGCCGAGGTGTTCGTCAACGGCGTCAAGCTGCTGTCGGCCGACAACCAGCACCGTCGCTGGCGCGTGCCGGTCAAGGCGGCGCTGAAACCGGGCGCCAACCTGATCACCATCGCCTTCAAGTCGCCGATCAAGAAGCTGCAGCCGGATCTGCTCAAACAGCCCTACGTACTGCCCGGCGCCTACGACTCCGCGTTCGGCGACGAGCCGCCGGCCAAGCACACCTCCACCTACGTCCGCAAATCGCCCTATCACTACGGTTGGGACTGGGGACCGCGCTACGTCACCGAAGGCATCTGGCGCGAGGTGCGGCTGGAAGCCTGGGACGAGGCCCGGATCGACGGCTTCCGCATCCGCCAGGACCAGGTGGCCGCCGACCACGCCCGCCTGTCGGCGGAGTTCGAGATCGAGTCCGACGGGACCCGCACGGTCGAACTGACCGTCACGCCGACGGCGCCCGACGGCGCGGTCCTGCCGGTGGTCCGTCAGACCGTGACCCTGGCGCCGGGCCTCAACCGCGTCTCCGTGCCCGTGCCGATCGCCGCGCCCAAGCTGTGGTGGCCGGCGGGCTATGGTCGCCAGGACCTCTACCGCTTCGACGCCTCCGTCGCCCTGGACGGCGCGGTCGTGGCCAAGGCCGAGCGCCGCTCGGGCCTGCGGACGGTCGAGCTGCGCCGCGAGACCGACGCCTGGGGCAAGAGCATGGGCTTCGTGATCAACGGCGTCCCGATCTTCGCCAAGGGCGCCAACCTGATCCCGTTCGACAGTTTCTCGCCGCGGGTTTCCGACGAAAAGATGCGAGAGATCCTGACCTCGGCCCGCGACGCCAACATGAACATGCTGCGCATGTGGGGCGGCGGCCACTATCAGAGCGACGCCTTCTACGCGATGGCCGACGAGCTGGGCCTGATGATCTGGCAGGACTTCATGTTCGGCGGCGCCATCCCGCCCTACGACGTGGCCTTCCGCGAGAACACCCGGGTCGAGGCTGTCGAGCAGGTCAAGCGCCTGGGCGACCACCCCAGCATCGTCCTGTGGAGCGGCAACAACGAGGTGCAGGCCGGCTGGGAGACCTGGGGCGACCGGATCAAGTTCAAGACCTCGATCCCGACCGAGGAACGCGAGCGCATCGTCATCGGCATGACCACCCTGTTCGGCCAGGTGCTGCGCGGCGCGGTCGCCCAGAACGACCCCGACACGCCCTATTGGGCCGGCTCGCCTAGCACCGACTATGACGGCGCCGCCGACCAGCTGACCGACGGCGATCGCCACTATTGGGACGTCTGGGGCGGGTCGAAACCGGTCGAGGAGTACCTGCACGTCACGCCGCGCTTCATGTCGGAATACGGCCTGCAGTCTCAGCCGGAGATGCGCACGCTGAAGACCATCGCCAAGCCGCAGGACATGTCGGTCAATTCCCCGGTCATGCGCGCCCACCAGAAGTACGCCAAGGGCGAAGGCAACGATCGGATCCTGTTCTACATCCGCCGCAACTACGGCGAGCCGAAGACCTTCGAGGACTTCGTCTATCTGAGCCAGGTGATGCAGGCCGAGGGTATCGAGCTGGCGGCGCTGCACCACCGGTCCTCGCGCCCCCAGACCATGGGTTCGATGTACTGGCAGTTGAACGACGTCTGGCCCGGCGCCTCATGGTCCAGCGTCGACTACTACGGCCGCTGGAAGGCGCTGCAGTATCACGCCCGCCGCTTCTACGCCCCGGTCGCCCTGGCGGCGGTGCACGACGACGGCGCCACCACGATCACCCTGCTGTCGGATCGCACGACGCCGGCGCCGGTCCGCTGGCGGGTGCGGGTGATGGATGTCGACGGCAAGGTTCTCTCCGACAGCACGTCGGACGCCGAACTCAAGCCGTTGGCGGCGACGCAGGTCGCCAGCCTGCCGGACGCGGCGCTGTTCAAGGGCGCCGACCCGGCCCGCACCTTCGCGCTGGTCGAGCTGATCGAGAACGGGAATACGATCTCGCGGTCGGTGGTCACCCAGGTCCCGGCCAAGGCCATGGCCTTGCCGGATCCGCGCCTCCAGGCCAGTTGGTCGAGGACGGCGGACGGCTATGCGGTGACCATCAAGGCCGCCAAGCTGGCCCGCGCCGTCTGGCTGGGCTTCGGCGACGTCGACGCCGCCCTGTCGGACAACGCCTTCGACCTGCCGCCAGGCGAGGCGGTCACCATCCAGGTGACGTCGAAGGCTTCGCTGGACCAGCTGAAGCGGGCCCTGACCCTGCGCAGCCTCTACGGCGCCACCAAGCCGCCGACGCCGTAGGAGGCCCCGATGGTTCGACCCCATGTCCTGGCGGCGTCGGCATTGCTGTTCGCCACCACCGCCCCCCTCGCCGAGGCCAGGGCCGCCGAAATACCGGCGGCCCTCGTGTCGCGCCTGTCGCTCGAGGAAAAGGCCGCCCAGCTGCAGAGCGCGGCGCCGCCGGTCCCGCGGCTGGGGATCCGCGGCTACGAATGGTGGAACGAGGGCCTTCACGGCCTGGCCCGCAATGGCCCGGCCACGGTGTTCCCGCAGGCCATCGGCCTGGCCGCCGCCTGGGACGAGAACTTGATGGGCCGGGTCGGCGAGGCGGTGTCGACCGAGGCGCGAGCCAAGTTCAACGCGGTCGGCGACCGCAACCCGGGCCGTTACGAGGGCCTGACCATCTGGTCGCCGAACATCAACATCTATCGCGACCCGCGCTGGGGCCGGGGGCAGGAGACCTATGGCGAGGATCCGCACCTGACCGGGACCCTGGCCAAGGCCTTCGTGCGCGGCGTCCAAGGATCCGATCCCGAACACCCTCGCGCCATCGCCACCCCCAAGCACTTCGCGGTCCATTCCGGGCCCGAGGCCGGGCGCCACGGCTTCGACGTCGACGTCTCGCCCCAGGACCTGGAAGCCACTTACCTGCCGGCCTTCCGCCAGGCGGTGGTCGAGGGCGGGGCGCGGTCGGTGATGTGCGCCTACAACGCCATCCACGGCTTCCCGGCCTGCGCCTCGCCGCTGCTGCTGGACGAGACCCTGCGCCGCGACTGGGGCTTCAAGGGCTTCGTCGTCTCCGACTGCGACGCGGTCGACGACATGACCCAGTTCCATTACTTCCGGCCCGACAACGCCGCGTCGTCGGCGGCGGCCCTGGTGGCCGGCGACGATCTCAATTGCGGCAACGCCTACGCCCAGTTGCCGGCCGCCGTGCGTCGGGGGGATCTCGACGAGGCGGTGCTCGACCGCGCCGTCGTCAGGCTGTTCGAGGCCCGCGCGGCGCTCGGCGCGCTGTTCGCGCCCGACCCGGCCAATCCCTACGCCAGGATCGGCGCAGACGCCGTGAACAGCCCCGCCCACCGCGCCCTGGCGCTGGAGGCGGCGCGCAAGTCGATCGTGCTGCTGAAGAACGACAACAACCGCCTGCCGCTGGCGCCGAAGACCCGGATCGCGGTGATCGGACCCGACGCCGACGCCCTGGAGGTCCTGGAGGCCAACTATCACGGCACGGCGATCGACCCGGTGACGCCGCTCCAAGGCCTGCGCGCCCAGTGGGGCAAGGCGAACGTCCGCTACGCCCAAGGCTCGGCCTTGGCCGAGGGCGTGCCGGTCGCCGTGCCGGAAACCGCGCTGCGCACCGGCCTCGGCCCGGACGCGGTCCAAGGCCTGACCGGCGCCTATTTCGACGATCCCGCCCTGGGCGGCGCGCCGCGCGTGACCCGCACCGACCGCGTCGTCAATTTCGACTGGGACCGGGCCGCCCCGGCCCCGGGTCTCGATCCGGCTCGCTACGGCGTGCGCTGGACCGGCGTGCTGGTTCCGCCGGGACCCGGCCAATACACCCTGGTCGTCGGCGTCGCCCGCTGCTTCGACTGCAAGGGCCACGACCCCGTCCGTCTCTGGGTTGATGACAAGCTGGTGGTCGACGACGACGGCTCGGGCAAGGCGGTCGAGGCCGCGCTGACCTTCGCCGACACCCGCCCGCGCCGCATCCGCCTGGAATTGTCGCACACGGGCGAGGACCAGGGCGTGCGCCTGCAATGGCGCGCTCCCGCCGCCCCGCAACTCGCCGAGGCCGTCAAGGCCGCCGGCCAGGCCGATGTGGTGGTCGCCGTCGTCGGCCTGTCGCCCGACGTCGAGGGCGAGGCGCTGCAGGTGACCGTGCCGGGCTTCGACGGCGGCGACCGCACCGACATCGCGTTGCCCGCGCCGCAACGGCGGCTGCTGGAGGCCCTGGCCGCCACCGGCAAGCCGCTGGTCGTCGTGCTGACCTCCGGCGGAGCGGTCGAGCTGGACTGGGCCAAGACCCATGCCGACGCCATCCTGGCGGCCTGGTATCCCGGGCAGTCGGGCGGCGTCGCCCTGGCCGAGACCCTGGCTGGCCTGAACAACCCCTCGGGCCGCCTGCCGGTGACCTTCTACAAGTCGGCCCGGGACCTGCCGCCTTTGGTCGAATACGCGATGAAGGGGCGGACCTATCGCTACTTCGAGGGCGAGCCGACCTATCCGTTCGGTTACGGCCTCAGCTACACGCGCTTCGACTACGGCGCGCCGAGCCTGTCGAACGCGACGCTGAAGGCCGGCGAGGACCTGGTCGTCGAGGCCGAGGTGGCCAATGTCGGCGACCAGGCCGGCGACGAGGTGGTGCAGGCCTATCTGGTCCCGCCCAAGCCCTCGGACTATCGGGGACGGCAGGCCGATCGGCTGCTGCTGCGCACCCTGGTTGGCTTCGACCGCGTAACGCTGAAGCCTGGCGAGCGGCGCAAGGTCCGCTTCACGCTGTCGCCCCGCGATCTTTCGCAGGTCGCCCGAAATGGGGCGCGGGCAGTGGTTCCTGGTCAGTACACCGTGTTCGTCGGTGGCGGCCAGCCGGGCAAGGCGCCGGGCCAGCAGGTGAACTTCACGATCGAGGGCCAGCAGGAGCTTCCGCGATGAGCGTCCGTCTCTCCCGTCGCCAGGCCCTGCTGGCCGGCGCGGCCGCCGCCCTGGCCGCGTCGCCGGCGAAGGCCGCGCCGTTCGTGTCGCGCCGCCCGCCGTCCGAAACGCGGCGCTTCGCCAGTCCGGCCGTGGAGGCCCTGATCAAGCGCGTGAAGGCCAAGGTGGCCGATCCCGAACTGGCCTGGCTGTTCGAGAACTGTTTCCCCAACACCCTGGACACCACGGTCTTCCTCGGCGAGACCGGCGGCAAGCCCGACGCCTTCGTGATCACCGGCGACATCGACTGCATGTGGCTGCGGGATTCCTCGGCCCAGGTCTGGCCGTACCTGCCGCTGACGGCCAAGGCGCCGGAGCTGCGGACCCTGTTCCGGGGCGTGATCGGCCGGCAGGCCCGCTGCATCCTGATCGACCCCTACGCCAACGCCTACATGCACGACCCGACGGCGCGGACGAACCTGAAGTGGTCGCAGCAGGACGTCACCGAGATGCGGCCGGGCGTCGCCGAGCGGAAGTGGGAGGTCGATAGTCTCTGCTATCCGATCCGCCTGGCCCACGGCTACTGGCGGGCCACGCGCGACCCGGTCCCGTTCGACGCCGAGTGGCGCCAGGCCATGGCCGTGGTGGTGCGCACCTTCCGCGAGCAACAGCGCAAGACCGGCCCCGGGCCCTACAGCTTCCAGCGGCCCAGCACCCTGGCGACCGAGACCCTGATGCTGGAAGGCAAGGGCGCGCCGACCCGCAAGGTCGGGCTGATCCATTCGATGTTCCGGCCCTCGGACGACGCCTGCGTCTATCCGTTCCTGATCCCGTCCAACCTGTTCGCCGCCGCCAGTCTGAGACAGCTGTCGGAGCTGGCGACCGAGGTGATGAACGACGCGGCCTTCGCCGCCGACTGCGCGGCCTTCGCCGACGAGGTGACGGCGGCGCTGCAGGCCCACGGTCTGACCCGCGACGCCGACGGTCAGCCGGTCTGGGCCTTCGAGGTCGACGGGTTCGGCAATGCGGTGTTCATGGACGACGCCAACGCGCCCGGCCTGTTGAGCCTGGCCTATCTGGGCTGCGTCCCGCACGACGATCCGGTCTTCCGCCGCACCGCCCGCCTGGCCTGGAGCGAGCGCAACCCGTACTTCTTCAAGGGGACGGCGGCGGAGGGGATCGGAGGGCCCCATGCCGGCCTCGACCTGATCTGGCCGATGTCGATCATCATGCGGGCGCTGAACGCCCTGGCCGACGGCGACGACGCCACGGTCCTGGCGTCCTTGCGGACGCTGAAGACCACTCACGCTGGCAAGGGCTTCATGCACGAGGCCTTCCACAAGGACGACCCCGCCAAGTTCACCCGCGACTGGTTCGCCTGGGCCAACACCCTGTTCGGCGAACTGATCGTCGAGATCGCCGACCGTCGGCCCGCCTTGCTGGCTCGCCCCCTGGATCCCATCGCATGACCCAAGTTCCCACTCTCGATCGCCGCGGCCTGATGGCCGGCGTGGGCCTCGCCGGACTCGCCGCCGCCGCGCCAGCCGCCTCGAAACCGCGCAAGGCGCTCTGCGATTTCGTCGACCCGTTCATCGGCACCGGCGGCCACGGCCACACCTATCCCGGCGCGACCCTGCCGTTCGGCATGGTTCAGCTGAGCCCCGACACCAGCAACAACGGCTGGGATTCCTGCTCGGGCTACCACCAGCAGGACGGCTCGATCATGGGCTTCTCGCACACCCACCTCAGCGGCACCGGCTGCGCCGACCTGCTGGACGTGCTGGTGGTTCCCGCCACGGGGCCGGTGCTGCTGACCCCGGGCGAGCCCGGCAAGCCCGACGACGGCTACCGGTCGCGCTACGACCGGGCCAGCGAGCACGCCTCGCCGGGCTACTACAAGGTCCGCCTGACCGACACGCGCATCGACGCGGAGCTGACCGTGACCGAGCGGGTCGGTCTGCACCGCTACACCTTTCCCAGGGGCGAGCCCGGCCACCTGCTGATCGACCTGCAGCACGGCCAGAAGGACTGGTGGGAGAAGTCGCCCGAGACGCGGGTCAAGAACGCCAGCCTGCGCCTGGTCGGCGACGACACCCTGGTGGGCGCCCGCCAGGTGTTCCAGTGGGCGCCGGGGCGCTGGATCTATTTCGCCCTGAAGCTGTCGCGCCCGTTCAAGAGCGCCCAGCTCTACGCCGCCGACCGGCCGCTGGGCGCCGACGCCCGCGAGGCCAAGGGCGAGAACCTCAAATGCGTCTTGCACTATCCAGACGCCGGCGAAGCGCCGCTGGTGGTCAAGGTCGGCCTGTCGGGCGTCGATATCGAGGGGGCGCTGGCCAATCTGCAGGCCGAGGTGCCGGGCTGGGATTTCGACGGCGTCCGGCGCTCGGCGCGCGCGACCTGGGAAAAGGCGCTGTCATCGATCCGCATCGACGGCGCGCCCGAGACCGACGCGAGGATCTTCTATACCGGCCTCTATCACAGCCTGCTGGCGCCGACCCTGTTCAGCGACGTCGATGGCCGTTATCGCGGCATGGACCAGAAGGACCACAAGGTTCCCGCCGGTCGCCGCAACTACAGCACCTATTCGCTGTGGGACACCTACCGGACCCTTCATCCGCTGCTGACCCTAGCCCAGCCGGATCGGGCGGCCGACGTGGTCGCCGGCCTGGCGCCGATGGCCGAGGAGAGCCCCAAGGGGCCGTCGGTCTGGCCGCTGCAGGGGATCGAGACCGGCACCATGAACGGCTGGCACGCCGCCGTCGTGCTGGCCGAGGCGCAGGGCAAGGGGCTGGGCGGCCTGGACCCGGTTCGCACCTGGAAGGCGTTCCGCAAGCGCGCCTTCGACGACGATGTGCTCGGGCTGGACTGGTACAAGCGCCTGGGCTTCATCCCGGTCGACGAGGTCATGGAAGGCGCCAGCCGCACGCTGGAATACGCCTATGACGACTGGGCCATGGCCCATCTGGCGGCGGCGGCCGGCGCCCATGACGACGCCAAGGCCCTGCTGGTCCGCTCGCGCAACTATCGCAACCAGTTCGACGCCTCGACCCAGTTCATGCGGCCGCGCAACGCCGACGGCTCCTGGGTGACGCCGTTCGAGCCGCGCGCCATCGGCCACATGGAGAAGTGGCGCGACTTCACCGAGGCCAACGCCTGGCAGGCGACGTTCCTGACCCAGCACGACCTCTACGCCTACATGGACCTGTTCGGCGGCGAGAAGGGCCTGGAGGCCAAGCTCGACGCGCTGTTCACGGCCAGCTCGGAGATGCCGCCGGGCTCGCCGCCCGACATCGCCGGCCTGGTCGGTCAATATGCCCACGGCAATGAGCCGTGCCACCACGTGGCCTATCTCTACGCCTATTGCGGCGCGCACCATAAGACCCAGGCCCAGGTCCGGATGCTGCTCAAGAGCCAGTACCAGGCCAAGCCCGACGGCCTGTCGGGCAACGAGGACTGCGGCCAGATGAGCGCCTGGTACGTGATGAGCGCCCTGGGTCTTTATCCGGTTGATCCGGTGATGGGCGCCTATGTGTTCGGTTCGCCGCTGTTCCCGCGGGCGGAGATCGCGGTGGGGCAGGGGCGTAAGCTGGTGATCGAGGCCAAGGGCGTCGCGCCGGACCGCTTCTACATCCAGTCGGCGACCTGGAACGGCGCGGCGCACGACCGCTGCTGGATCGGCCATGACGAGCTGATCAAGGGCGGGCGCCTGGTGTTCCAGATGGGCGAACGGCCGAACCCGGCCTTCGGGGCGGCGCGTTCGTCGCGTCCGCCGTCGGCGCCAAAGTTCGCATGAGAACGCGCCGCCGCCTCGCGCTGGGATTGGCCGTTCTGGCCGCCAGCGTGGCCGCGGCGGCGCGGGCCGAGGATCTGACGCAGGCGCGGCTGGTCGGGACCGGGGCGGAGTCGGCGCCGGTCGTCCGCTTCCTGGCCGAGGAGATCGCGGCGCGCGTCGGAAGGTCCTGGGGCGCGGGTTCGGACGCGAAAGCGCCCTTGGTGGTGGTGGCGCGGCCCGAGGTGATCGAGGACCTACTGCCCCTGGATCTGCGAGCGACATGGCGGGCCAATCCCGCCGGGAGCGCGGCGCGGACGGCGGAAGGGTTCTCGGTGAGAAGCCTGCACGCGGGTTCGCGGACCGCGCTGGTAGTCGCGGCGCAAACCCCGCGCGGCCGGCTGTTTGGCGTCGGCTGGCTGCTGCGCAAGCTGGAGATCGAGCCGGGCAGGGTGGTGGCCCCCGACGGCCTGGCGATCGACACCGCGCCGGTCCAGGCCGTGCGCGGCGTGCAGATCGGCTATCGCTTCAAGAACAACAGCTACGACGCCTGGACGCTGGCGATGTTCGAGCGCCGCGTGCGCGACATCGCCATCTTCGGCGGCAACACCATCCAGGTCATCGCGCCGGTGTCGGACGACGCGGCGACCAGCCCTCTGTTCCCGGCGCCGGCGCTGGAGACGATCGTCGGCCTGTCGGCCCTGGCCGACCGCTACGGCCTGGACTTCGCGCTCTACTATCCGCAACTGGCCAAGGACTATGGCGACCCGGCCGCCGTGGCGGCGGAACTGAAGAGCTTCGAGGCCCTGGTCCGCCGGCTGCCGAAGGTCGACGCCCTGTACGTGCCCGGCGGCGATCCCGGCCATACCCATCCGGACCGACTGTTCCCGCTGGTGGAGCAGGAGGCGCGGATCCTGGCGCGCGTCCATCCCGGGGCCAAGGTCTGGCTGTCGGCGCAGGGCTTCGACCAGGCCGAAAGCGAGGCCTTCTACGCCCAGCTGGCGCGGGAGCCCGACTGGCTGACGGGCGTGTTCTTCGGGCCGCAGACCCGCGACCCGATGGCGGTGCAGCGTCGGCGGATCCCGGCGCGCTATCCGCTCCAGTTCTATCCCGACATCGGTCACACGATGCACGCCCAGTTCCCGGTTCCGCAGTGGGACCCCGCCTTCGCGATCACCGAAGGGCGTGAGCCGATCAATCCGCGCCCCTTGGGCCAGGCCGCCATTTTCCGCCACTTCGCGGCGCTGAACACCGGGGCGGTGACCTATTCGGAAGGGGTCAATGACGACGTCAACATGACGCTGTGGTTCCTGCTGGGCTGGTCGCCGCAAGCCGAACCGCGCGAGGTGCTGGGCGACTACGCCCGGGTGTTCCTGGGCGCGCGCATTGGCGACCGATCCAGCGACCGGTTCGCCGACGGGGTGATGGCGCTGGAACGCAACTGGTCGGGCAGGGCGGCCGCCAACGCCGGGATCGACGCCACGCTGGCCCTGTTCGACGATCTGGAGCGGCGGGCTTCGCCCGCCCAGCGCGCGAACTGGCGGTTCGAGTCCGCGCTCTACCGGGCGGTTTATGACGCCTGGGTTCGGACGCGGTCGCAAGCCGAAGCGGCGCGGCAGAAGGCGGCGATGGCGGCGCTGGCGCAGGCCTCCACGATCGGAGCGGACGCCGCCATGGCCCGGGCCGAGCAGGCCCTGGCCGAACCGGACACGGCGGAAGCCCTGGTCCTGCGCGACCGGCTGTTCGACCTGGCGGGACGGCTCTATGCCCATGCCGGCCTGCAGCTCAGCGTCCGGCGCTACGGCGCCTCGGCGATCGAGCGCGGCGCCAATCTCGACCGGGTCGACGCGTCGCTGAACGACCGGGTCTGGCTGACGCGCCAGTTCGCCGACGTCCGGGCGCTGCCGGACGAGGCCCGTCGTCGGACCCGCCTGGCCGAGATCGCGGATACGCCGATGACCCGGGAAGGGGCACTGTATGACGACCTGGGCGATCCCGATCGCGAGCCGCACTTGGTGCGCGGTGTCGGCTTCGATGGCGATCCTCAGCTGCTGGACAGCGCCATCGACGGGATCGCCGACAAGATCCCCGACGACGGCTGGCGGCTGGCCTGGACGACCTATGCCGAGACCCTCTACGACCGCCCGATCACCCTGATCTATCGTGACCTCGATCCGAAGCGGACCTGGCGGCTGCGCGCCACCTACGCCGGCGAAGACTATCAGCTGCCCATGCGCCTCACGGCCAACGGCGTCGAACTGCATCCGCCGCTGGCGCGGGCCACCAATCCGATGACCGTCGACCTGGCTCTTCCGCCCGAGGCGAGCCGGTCGGGCGAGTTGCGCCTCGACTGGACGCGACCGCCCGGCATGGGCGGCGGAGGTCGCGGCCACCAGGTGGCCGAGGTCTGGCTGATCCCCGATCCCGTTTCTTCCCCCGTTCCTCACTGACCGGAGCCGTCCGATGCGCCCCGAACTTCATCTGTCCCGTCGCCGCTTGATGCTGGCCGGCGCCGCCGCCTCGGCCCTGCCCGGCGTGGCCTTCGCGGCCGGCCTGGCGCCCTACGGCGCGACGCCGTCGGCCCGGCAACTGGCCTGGCACGGCCTGGAGACCTACGGCTTCGTCCACTTCTCGATCAACACCTTCACCGATCGCGAATGGGGCTATGGCGACGAGTCGCCGGCCCTGTTCAATCCGACCGATTTCAGCGCCGATCAGATCGTCGCCGCCGCCAAGGCGGGCGGGCTGAAGGCCCTGATCCTGACGGCCAAGCACCATGACGGCTTCTGCCTCTGGCCCAGCCGCTTCACCGAGCACAGCATCAAGAACAGCCCCTACAAGGGCGGCAAGGGCGACATCGTCCGGGAGATGTCCGAGGCGTGCGCGCGCGGCGGGCTGAAGTTCGGCCTCTACCTGTCGCCCTGGGATCGTAACCACGCCGACTATGGCCGGCCGGAATACGTCACCTACTACCGCAATCAGCTACGCGAGCTGCTGACCCAGTACGGGCCGCTGTTCGAGGTCTGGTTCGACGGGGCCAACGGCGGCGACGGCTACTACGGCGGGGCCCGCGAGGTGCGGAAGATCGGGCCTAACTACTACAACTGGCCTTCGATCATCGCCTTCGTCCATGAGCTGCAGCCCATGGCCGTGACCTTCGATCCCAAGGGCGCGGACTTGCGCTGGGTCGGCAACGAGCGCGGCTTCGCCGGAGATCCCTGTTGGGCGACCATGGACGACGGACCCTACACCGAGGCCAAGGGCATGAGCGGCGTGCGGGGCGGCTCGGTCTGGTGGCCGGCCGAGGTGGACGTGTCGATCCGTCCGGGCTGGTTCTGGCACGCCTACGAGGACGCCGAGGTGAAGTCCGCCGGACGGCTGCAGAAGATCTATTTCGAGTCCGTGGGACGCGGCGCCAACCTGCTGCTCAACCTGCCTCCGGACCGCCGAGGCCGCATCCCCGACGAGGACGTCGCGGCTTTGAAGGCTTGGGGCGAGGCCCGGCGCGCGCTGTTCGCTCGCAACCTGGCCGACGGCGCCCGGGCCCAGGCGAGCAACGCCCGTGCGGGCCACGCCGCCGCCAATGTCCTGGACGGCGCCCGCGACACCTATTGGGCCTGCGACGACGGCGCGGCGGCGCCGGAACTGACCTTGGCCCTGCCGGAAGCGCGGACCTTCGACGTCGTGCGCCTGCGCGAGCACCTGCCGCTGGGCCTACGGGTGACTGCGTTCGCCCTGGACGTCTGGGACGGCGACTGGCGCGAGATCGCCCGGCATCAGGGCATCGGCGCCCAGCGCCTGGTGCGGCTGGCCGCGCCGGTGACGACGCGCAAGCTGCGCCTGCGCGTGCTCGACGCGCCGGCCGGTCCGGCGATCAGCGAGATCAGCCTGTTCCGGCAGCCGGTGCTGGTCGATCCGCCCGCCATCCAGCGCGACCGCGAGGGCCTGGTGTCGATCATCGGCGACGCGCCGGGGCTGGAGCTGCGCTATACGGTGGACGGCGCGCCGCCGACCCGCGAGGCCCTGCGCTTTAAGGGACCGTTCCCGCTGCCCGAGGGCGGGCAGGTTCGTGCGGTGGCGATCGAGCCGACAAGCGGCGTCACCAGCGCGCCGGCGCGGCGGGCCTTTGACGTGCGGAAATCTGACTGGCGCATCGCCCAGGCCAGCGTCCCCGGCGCCGAGGCGCTGATCGACGACGAACGAGGCACGGTGTGGCGGGCGCCGGTCCCCGCGGTCGTGGTGCTGGACCTGGGACAGACCAGGTCGCTGGCGGGCTTCACGCTGCAACCGGCCTGGGACCGACCGCAGGGGGCGGGCGCGCCGGCGGGCTATCGGGTCGCGACCAGCGTGGATGGCGTCGCTTGGACAGCGGCGGGCGAGGGCGAATTCGCCAACATCGCGGCCAGCCTGGCGCCTCAGCGCGTGACCTTCGCGCGGCGTGCGGGGCGGTACCTGAAGCTGGAGGTGACGCGCGCGGCGGCGGGCGAGGGGCAGGTCGCGTTCGCGGAGCTGGGAGCCATCACCTTGGGCGACGCCTAAGCCCGTCCAACGTGTTTCTTCACGCGAACCGGTTCCGGTTCGCGTGAAGAACGACTTGCCGACAAAGGCTCGCCGACGTCGGGCCTCGAGGTTCGAGCCGAGGCGCAAGCCGCGTCGTCCCGGGACGACGCGGCTTGCCGGGGTCAGAAGTTGTATTGCAGGCTGACGTTCACCGCCCGGCCCAGCGGATCATAGAGACCGGTATAGGTGTTGGGGTTGTTGGTGGTGCCGTCGACGAAGGTCGCGGGGACGACGGGGGGCGACTTGTCGAACACGTTGTTGATCGAAATCCGCGCCGTCATGTCCTTGACCACCATCACCGACGCCGCCAGGTCGAAATAGCTGTAGGCCTTCATCTTGGTCAGGATCTTGTAGCCTTGGGGACCGGCGCCGCCGTTGAGGGCGTTGTCGGTGCTGTTGGCCGAAAGCTTGGTGTCGCCGATATAGCGCCAAGCCAGCGAGATATTGCTGTTGCGCCACGGCGTGCTCCAGGTGGCGCGCGCGTTATGCGCCCACTTGGGGGCCGGAGCGTAGCAGCTGGGCTGGCCGTAATAGCCCGCGCAGTCCTGAGCCGGCGTGGTCGGCGAGTCCTGGCCCATGCTGTCGACCAGCAGCGTGCCGACCATGTTCAGGTCCATCCGGCCGTACTTGCCGATGCCGAAGTTGTAGTCGACCTGGATGTCGTTGGCCTTGTAGTTGAGGATGTTGGTGTTCTCGGTGCCGCCGGAGATGAAGCCGTTCGTCGACGACGTGCCGTCCAGGCGGCCGGTGGTCGGGTCGCGCTTGACGAAGCGGCAGTAGTATTCGAGCCCGGTGGTCAGGCAGTTCGACAGGGCGACGTTGGCGTCGATATAGCCGATGAAGTCCTTGATCTTGATGTCGACGTGGTCGATCGAGAACATCAGGCCAGGCACGAAGGACGGCGTATAGACCAGGCCCAGGGTCTGGGTGATCGCCTTTTCGGGCAGGAGGTTGATGTTGCCGCCGCCCGCATAGCGCCGGCAGCCGTTGGGCCCGCAATCGGCGATGGACTTGTTGGCGTACTGGGCCGCCGTCACGCCGGTGTTGGCGCACTGGGCGGCGGTCGGCGCGCCGGGCTGGCTAAGCGAGGTCGTCGAGCACGGATCGACGCCGTTGTAGCTGAAGTTCCGCGGCGAATAGAGCTCGGAAATGTTGGGCGCGCGGGCGGCGGAGTTATAGCTGAACCGCACCAGCAGGTCGCTGACCGGGCGATAGAGGCCTTCGACCTTGGAGGTGTAGAGCTCCTTTTTCTGGTTGTCGTACTTGGACGCCCGCAGGCCGGTGTTGAACACCAGGCTCTTGACGAACGGCAGGTCGTTGGCGATCGGCAGCTGGGCCTCGCCGTACAGTTCCTTGACGCCGTAGTGGCCGCCCGTCGTGCTGAACCAGCCCTCGTAATCGACAGTCGCCTGGTCGGCTTTGACCTTCAGGCTTTCGCGGCGATATTCCGCGCCCAGGGCGATGGCGACGCCTTCCTTGGCCCACGGGCTCTTGATCCCGTACTGGCCCAGGTCGCCGGTGATGTTGGCCGTCACGTCCCGCTGCTCGACCACGTTCGTCCAGCGGTAGTTGTCGTAGACGTAGGGATAGACCTTGGGGTCGATCTTGTTGGCCTGGAAGATGTTGGCGGCGACGCAGTTGGTGTCGGTCTTGTCGACCACCGACTGGCAGGTCGGCGTGCCGCCGACGCTGACGACGTTCACCGCACGGGCGAAGCGCGTCGGGTTGATCTCGTTGCGGTCCGACAGCGTGTTTTCAACGCGCGAGGCGATGAAGTTGACGTCGTAGTGCCAGCCGTCGAACAGGTCGCCCTTGACGCCGGTGCTGATGCGATAGTCGGCGTTGACGATGCGGTTCTGGACCGGCGTGCTGCCCGGCCCTTGCTGCAGCAGATAGTAGTGAGCGTCGACTGACGTCGACGTGCCGGCCGAGGCGCCGCAGAGGCTCTGGGCCTGGGTGGCGGATAGGAAGGGGTTGTTACAGCTGATGCTGACGTCTTGGTCGAAGGCGCCCGACTGCTGCTCGATCGAGACGTCGCGCATCACCAGCAGGTTGCTGTAGACCTCAAGCGCATCGTTGAAGTGGTAGTTGGCGAACAGGCCGCCGGTGAACCGCTTGTCGGAGCGGATGAAGTTCCAGTCCTTGCGGGTGTTGCTGGCGTAGTCGGCGGAGTTGGCGGTCGACACGAAGCTCTGGGTGCCGTCCTTGTTGATGTAATAGCCGCCGTTGGCGACGTCGAGGCGACCCCACGGCGTGTAGCTGGTGTTGACCGAGCACGACAGCGCGGTGGTGCTGCCCGCCACGCGGCACGACGAATAGTCGCGCGCGCTCCACCGGACCGGGTTCTGGTCGCGATAGTCGGCGAAGATGCTGATGTTGCCCTTGTCGTCCGCGAAATTCTTGCCCGCCGCGAAGTTGATGTCCCAGCGGCCGCCGTCGGTCACATGCTGGGGGGGCACGGGGAAGTTCGGATACTGCGAGATCAGCCCTCGCATGGCCATGTCGTCGTTGGTGTGCTGGAAGAAGCTGTAGGACCCGTTGACCTGCACGCCGTCGAACTTCTTGTTCAGCACGAAGTTCACGACGCCGGCCACGGCGTCGGAGCCGTAGGTGGAGGAGGCGCCGCCCGACAGGACGTCGACGCGCGAAATCAGGGCCACCGGCACGATGTTGAGGTCGATCGCCTGGACGGGCAGCAGGCGCTCGCCATCCAGAAGCACCAGGGTGCGCTGGTTACCCAGCCGGCGCAGGTTCACCTTGGCCTGGCCGCCGTTGTCGAAGCCGGCGCCGAACTGGTTGTTGTCGGCGCGCACCTGCGGCAGGCGGTTGAGCGCATCCTCGATGTTCATCACGCCCTGGAACTGCAGTTCCTGTTTGTCCATGGTCACGATCGGCGCGGCGGACTGAACGTTCGGCCGGCGGATGCGGGTGCCGGTGACGATGACCGCCTCGACGGTGTCGCCCTTGTCCGCCGCGGCTTCCGCCTGCTGAGCGTGGGCGGCCTGCGTGAAGGCCAGGGCCGACACGGCGATGGACGCCATGAGACCCGCTTTGAACCGGTCAGATCTGCCAATCATCGAGATTTATCCCCTAGGCGCGGGTGAATTCCCGGCGTCCCCTAGAGGTCAAGACGGACGCCCCGCGCCGTTCCTTGGGCCGGTTGACGAAATTATGTGACTTTCACGACAATCGTGGTTTGTCGCTCTTGTGGGGCGGTCTGGCATCGTCAAAAGCGACGGCGGATGCGTCTTCAAAAGGCAGGGGGAGAAAAAGGGGATGGCGACTGCGTTCTTGACTCGCCGCCGCCGCAGGTCGCCCCTAGTAGGCGCAGCTTGTTCAGAGTGGCCATTCCGATGATCGATCAGATCACGCCGAGGTTTCCGGCGCCCGCACGGCCGCCGCTCGACCTTTCAAGGCGAAGCGCGTCGTGACGTCCGATCGGGAACACATCGTCAAATGGGTGGCCAACGAGGTCATGCCGCATGAGGCTGGCGTGCGGGCCTGGTTGCGCCGCGCGCGCGTGCCGGCCGACGAAATCGACGATCTGATGCAAGAGGCCTACGCCAAGCTGGTCGGCCTGCAGCGCGTCGACCAGATCGAGAGCCCGGACGGCTACTTCTTCCAGGTCGTTCGCAATCTGCTCACGGACAAGTTACGTCGCGCCAAGGTGGTGCGTATCGAAACGGCTACGGAAATTGACGCGCTGTCCGTCTGTTCTGATGAGCCGTCACCTGAACAGGCCACGGCCGCGCGTCGTGAACTGTCCCGGGTGCAGGCCCTGATCCAAGCTTTGCCGGAACGCTGCCGGCGGGTATTCGAACTGCGAAAGGTCCTGGGCGTGCCGCAACGTGAAATCGCCCGACGGCTGGGCATCAGCGAGAGCGCCGTCGAGAACGAGGCGGTCAAGGGCATGCGGCTGATCATGCGCGCGCTGCAGGAAGAGGGCGCCGAGGTGCGTGGCGACCGGATGAGAAAGACGAATGACCGATCGCGAAACGGCTGAGGATATCGAGGCGGAAGCCGCCCGATGGGTCTGGCGACTGGATCGCGACGGCCGCGTCCCGGAACTGGAAGTCCAGCTTGAGGCCTGGCTCGCGGGTGATGCGCGCCGTCGGGGGGCCTTCCTGAAGGCCGAGTCGGTCTGGACGCTGCTGGACCGGGCGGGCGCAGCCGCGTCGCCTTCCTCCTCCGCCAAGTCCGCACGGCCGGTGTCGCGCCGGGTCCTGCTGGCCGGCGCTGGCGGGGCGATCGCCGCGGCGCTGGTCGCAGGCGGCGTCCTGATCCTGCGCGAGGATCGGTTCAGCACGGGTATCGGCGAGGTTCGCCGGGTGCCGCTCGAGGACGGTTCGGCCGTCGCCATCAACACCGCCTCGGCGGTGGAGGTGGCCTTCCAGCGGACTCAGCGTACGGTTCGCCTGCGGGACGGCGAGGCCTGGTTCCAGGTCGCCAAGGACGTCCGGCGCCCGTTTGTGGTCGAAGCCGGCGCGGTCCGCGTGCGGGCCGTGGGCACGGCCTTCTCGGTGCGGCGGCGGGCCAATGGCGCCGATGTCCTGGTCACCGAGGGCGTGGTCGAGGTCTGGGCGGAGGGGGCGTCGCGCGCGCCGTCGCGCCTCAGGGCCGGGCAGGGGGCTTTCGTCGATGCAAGCGCCGTCGTGCGTCCGGCGGTTGCCGCGCCCGAGGCCGTCGACCGAAAACTGGAGTGGCGGTACGGCAAGATCGACCTGGCCGGCGAAACGCTGAGCGAGGCGGTCGCCGACTTCAATCGCTACAACGAGCGCAAGCTGGTCATCGCCGATCCGGGGATCGCCGACGAGCGGCTCTACGGCGCCTTCAACACGGGCGGTCCGGACGCGTTCGCTGCGGCGGTCGGCGCCAGCCTGGGGGTCGAGGTCGAGGTTCGCGGCGGCGAAATCATCCTGGGCCGGAGGCGCGCGTCATAGCCTTGCCGCCCGCTCCAGAAGACCTCGCAGACGGCGTCGGGCCATCGCCTCGGCCCGGGTCGAGAGCGGGGTCCGCGCACGGACGAAAGCGACGCCTTCTGGCTTGCCTGATCGCGATCGGGGCGGGGTTGGCCCACCCGGCCCTGGCCGGCGTGAAGACTTTCCGGATCAAGGCTCAGGACGCCGGCCCCGCCGTGACCGAATTCGCCCGTCAGGCGGATGTCCAGCTGGTGCTGTCGGCCGCCGCGGCGCGAGGCCGACGCACCAACGCCCTGAACGGGACGTTCGATGTCGGCGAGGGACTGGAGCTGCTGCTCAAAGGCACCGGCCTGAGGGCCCGTCACCTCGCGCCGGGGATCTACGCCGTCACCTTGGAGCCCAGGCCGCGGCCGTCATCGCCGGCGCCCGCCGTGGTCCAGCGAGACCCGCCGCCCGAAAACGCCGCGCCGACTTCGCTGGACGAACTGGTGGTGACGGGCACGCGCATCCGCCGGGCCAACACCAGCGCCGCCGCCCCTGTGACGACCCTGTTCCAGGCGGAACTGCGTCTGAGGGGCGTGCTCAATCTGGAGGAGGCGATCAACCGGCTGCCGGAGGCGCGCGCCGACTCGACCCAGTTCACTAATGGCTCCGACGCCGATGGGCGGGCCCAGATCAATCTGCGGAACCTGGGTCATCAGCGGACCCTGGTCCTGCTGGACGGCGAGCGCCTGGCGCCGGTGCAGGCCGTCGATCTCAACATCATACCGGCCGCCCTGGTCCGGCGGGTCGACATCCTGACGGGGGGAGCCTCGACCACCTATGGCTCGGACGCGGTGGCGGGGGTCGCCAACTTCGTGCTGGATCGCGATTTCGAGGGGGTGCGGATCGACGGCGGCTACAGCGTCTATCAGCACGCCAACGACGACGTCGCCGTTCGCGGCGTGGTCGCGGGCTTCGCCAACCTAAAGACCCCGCCGTGGCGCGTCGTCGATGGCGTCCGCAAGGACCTGACGATCACGGCGGGGCGGCGGTTCGCCGGAGGACGCGGCGAAATCGCTCTCTTTGGCGCCTACCGCAGCCAGGATCCCGTACAGTGGAGCGATCGGGACTTCTCCGCCTGCCGGATCATCGCGAGCGAGGACAACGGGGCGCCATCGTGCGCGGTCAACACGCTCTATACCCACCATGGCCGCTTTCGGCCGCTCACCGGCCCTTCGGCGGGGCAGGTCTTCTACACCGGCGCGGACGGCGTGTTCGCGCCGGGGGCCGATGGCGCCCTCTATGCGGCCAACACGCGCGAAACCTTCAACTTCATGAGGTCGGACGAGCGGCGCTCGGCGGGCGCCTTCGTGAATTTCCGGGCCTCCAGGGCCATGCAGTTCCGCGCCAGCCTGCTCTACATGAAGGACGCCACCTACAGTCAGTTCTATCCCTACATCAACACGACGGAGGTCCCCGCGGGAGGCTACCAGGTCAATTGCCGCAACCCGTTCCTGTCGGCCAGCCAGGCCGCTTTGCTGTGCGGTTCGGCGGCCGGCTCGAACCAGCTGGTCTCCACCGAATACACCACGATCATGGGTGGCCCGGGCAGCCGACCGCTGCGCGCGGAAGCGATCAACCAGGACTACAGGATCAGCCTGGGCCTGGGCGGCGAGGTGTTCGACCATTGGCGTTACGACCTGTCGGCGATCCGTTCGACGGTTTTCAGCTCGCTTTCCGACAGCAACGAAGTCGACCCTGGCCGGCTCAACAGGGCCCTGAACGTCGAACTGGTCGACGGAATCCCCACTTGCGTCGCCAAGCTCAGCGGGATCGATCCTGCCTGCGTGCCGGCCGACATCTTCCGACAGAACGGCGTTGACCCGCGTTTCTACGCCTATGCCTATCGTGACTATGTCTGGGCCAACCACTATGGGCAGACGGACCTGATCGCCAACCTGTCGGGGGACCTGACGGGCTACGGCCTGAAGAGCCCATGGGCTGGCCAGGGCGTCGCCGTGGCGCTGGGCGTCGAATACCGGGCCGACTCCCTCAAGCAGAAGATCGACCAAGCGGCGCTGGACTTCGAACAACTGAGCCCGCCGCTGCGTGGCCGCCAATCGGTGCGCGAGATCTATGGCGAACTGCAGGCGCCGATCGCCGAGGGGCGGCCCTGGATCGAACGGCTGGAGGTCAACGCGGGCGTTCGATATTCGAACTACAACACCGACCACAGCCTTCTGGCCACCCGGAAGTACGAGCTGCAGTACCAGCCGACGGGCGAGTGGCTGGTCCGCGCCAGTTTCAACAGGGCCGCTCGCGCCCCGAACATTTCCGAGCTCTATACCGGCTCCACCTTTGGCGTGATCGGTCTGTCGGACCCCTGTTCGGGGCCATCTCCCGCCGCAAGCCTCATCGCCTGCCAGCGCACCGGCGTGACCGCCGCTCAATACGGCCGCATACCCGACTGCCCGGACCAGCTGTGCCAGACCTATGGCGGCAACGGGAACCGAAACCTTCGTCCCGAAAACGCCAGGACCCGGACCATCGGCCTGGTCTACACCCCGCGCGGCGCGCCCGGCCTCAGCGTCTCGGCGGACTATTACAAGATCGCCGTGGAGGGCTATATCGGCCCGATCCTGGCCGACAGCGTATTCCAGAACTGCCTGAGCACCGGCCAGGACTACTATTGCCGGTTCGTGCATCGGGCGGCGGATACGGGCGCTCTGTTCGGCAGTCCGGCGAGCGGCGGCTATATCGCCACCGGCGCCCAGAACACCGCGCTGCTGATCGCCGAGGGCGTGGACGTCCAGGCCAGCTATGACCTGTCCCTGGGCGCGCTGGGACGGCTTGGTCTCGACCTGACCGGCATGCGGCTGATCGCCACCGGCGGCAAGAGCGCTCCGGACGATCCCTTGCGCAACTGCGCCGGCTACTTCGGGCCGCCCCAATGCTATGCGCCGCAGCCGCTTTGGCGTCACAACCTCGCCGCCACCTGGCGGCTGCCCTGGCGAGAGGCGGTCGTGTCCCTCAACTGGCGTCACATCGGCCCGACGCGGCTGGCGGCCAACAGCGCCGATCTCGCCCTCGGCGCGGGGGCGGCGCCCTACGCCTATCCGTCGTTCGCCCGGCTGGAGGCTTACGACTATTTCGATCTGGGGATCTCGATGCGGCTGCGCCGAGGCCTGACCGTTCGGCTGGTGGCCAACAACCTGTTCGACCTGACCCCGCCCATCGTTCCGTCGACCTTCGTGGACGGCACCACCAACAACCCCAACACCTACACCGGAACCTACGACCCGCTGGGGCGCGACCTGCATCTCGCCTTCAGCCTGGGCTTCTAGCGCCGGTCCGTTTCATCCTTCATTCGAGTTCCGTACATGACGTCTCGTCACTCCCTCGCGTCCGTTCTTGCCGTCACGCTCGGTCTTACCGCCTCCCTGACCGTCGCTCGGGCGGAAAGCGCCATCCCCGCCGGCTTCGCCGCGCCGCCGCGGCCAGAGCCGGGCGTCAACACGGTCGCCGACGTCGAGCCACGTGTTTCACGACCGCCGGGCCAGCCCTGCGTCGCGCCGCTGTTCGCCCCACGGCAGTTCGAGGGTGTGGAGCCCGTCGCTTTCGCCTACGCGCCGCCGGCGGCCTGTCCGGGGCCCTGGGCCAAGGTCGTGCTGGAAGCCGATTTCGACGTCACCGCCGGTCGGCAGTTCGATCGCACCGCCATCATCCATCTGGGCGGGGTGAACCTCTACTACGGCACCACGATGGAACCGCGCAAAGCCATCGCTCCGGCCTGGCATGTGGAGCGCGACGTGACCGACTACGCCGCCTTGCTGGCGCAACCCGGCGCCGGAGAGGTCCTGATCGCCAATGTCGTCAACGAGACCTACACCGGACGCCTGACCGCGAGCGCGCGCCTGGTGTTCTATCCCGCCTCGGCCACGACGCCCGCCCCGGCGGCGCCCCAGGTCGTGCAGCCGATTTCCGGCGGCCTGGCCAAGCTCACCAAGGACAAGGACCGCCTGGCCCAGACCGTGGTGCTGCCGGCCAATGTCGAGCGCCTGGCCCTGGACGTCATCGCCCAAGGGCAGGCGGACGACGAGTTCTGGTACGATTGCGTGCCCGACGCCCTGGCCTCCGACAAGGAGGGGCGATGCGGGGGCGGGGCCTTCCGGCAGGTCGAGGTGTTCGTCGACGGCCAGCGCGCGGGCCTGGCCTCGCTGTTCCCCTGGATCTTCACGGGCGGGATCAATCCCTACCTATGGTTCCCCGTTCCCGCGCCCGAGACCCTGAACTTTACACCCTCGCGGATCGACCTGACGCCGTTCGCCGGCCTGGTCAACGACGGCCGGCCGCATCGCATCGAGGTCGCCGTGCCCGGGGTGCGCAACTACTACCTGGTCACCGCCAGCCTGCTGGCCTGGCGCGACGCCGGCGCCAACTCGACCCGGGGGCGGCTGCTCCACAACACGCTGACCGCGCCGCGCGAGACCACGGACGCCCGCCGCGTCCGGACCGGACAGCAGGGCTTGAACGGCCGGATCGACACGCGTTTCGCGCAGAATGGGGAGGTCGCGGGCGTTCTCCAGACGTCCCACGGTGAAGTCACCACCAGCGTGCGCTATGCGATGTCGTTCTCAAACCGCCAGGACTATGTCTCCGACGACAAGGTCCAGATCGGACGCATGCGGCAGTCGACGCGCCTGCAGGTCGACACGCGACGGACCGACGCTTCGGGAACCGCGACCCGCCGGGAAATCTCGTCCTACCCGTTCAGCACCGTCACCCGGGAGACGGTCACGGCCGATGGAACAGACCAGACCGCCGCCGTCGACCTGACCCTGGCCCGGACCGAGCGCGAAGTCGCCGCGGACGGCCGCGTCTGGACGCGGGCCCTCAGCAACCACGTCTCGCCGACCGCCCAGGGGCAGTTCAACCGGGCCGCGCGACGCTTCCAGAACGCTTCGGGTTCCTCGATCCAGGCCTATCGGCTCGAAGACAGCGCCATCGGCTGCTACGGCCGCACCGTCGTGGTGAAGGACAACGCCGTGGTCACGGCCCGCGACGGGTGCTGAACACGATCCGGCCATAAAGGCGCAATCTACGCGTCCAACAACGATCGTACAGGATCTGCGGCGCCTAAAAGCGCCGCAGATCCTGTCGGCTTTCCGCAGGCCTAAAAATCCGCTTGGAGACTGTTACGATATAACATAAGTGGACCGCGAGCATTCTTTTGTGAGGGTCAAATGCGACTGCGTACGATGTTGCTGGCGGCGGCCGGAGTCGGGGGACTGTTGGCCTGCGCCAGCCAAGCCGGAGCCCAGGATCTGGGTCATTCGGTGTCCGAGGTGGTGATCACCGCCTCGCCCTTGGCCGGCGATCCCGATCGCTTCGCGACCATCGTCGAGCAGGTGAGCCGTGACCAGGTGCTCAGCAACGGCGGCGCCAGCCTGGCCGACGCGCTGCGCAACGTGCCGGGCGTCGCCGGGACCGGTTTCGCGGCCGGCGCCAGCCGTCCGGTGATCCGCGGCATGGACGCCCAGCGCGTGAAGCTGGCGGAGAACGGCCTGTCGAGTTCAGACGTTTCGGACGTCGGTCCTGACCACGGCGTGCCGATCGACCCGCTGGCCGCGCAGCAGATCGAGGTCGTGCGCGGCGCGGCCACCCTGCGCTACGGCAGCCAGGCGATCGGCGGCGTCGTCAACGTCATCAACAACCGCATCCCGCTCAAGCCGATCGACGGGATCGAGGGCGAGGCCACGACGGCCTATTCCACCGGCGCCGCGACCGGCGAGGGCACGGTCAGCCTCGACGCGGGGCAGGGGCCGTTCGCGGTCCACCTGGACGGCTTCGGCCGCCGGGCCAGCGACTACAAGACGCCGGACGGCGTCCAGCCGAACTCGTTCTTCCACGGCAACGGCTATTCCGGGGGCGCTTCGTACTTCTTCGGCGACGACAGCCGCGTCGGGGCCAGCGGCACGCACTACGAGGCCCGCTACGGCATTCCGTCCGACGACACCTTCATCCGCATGAAGCAGGACAAGGGCGCGTTCGGCGGGTCGTTCAAGTTCGGCGACGGCGTCCTGCAGCGGGTGAACGTCGACGCCGGCTACGCCGACTACACCCACAGCGAGATCGACCCGGAAGGCAACAAGGTGCTGTCCACCTTCAACAACAAGGAGTGGGACGGACGGATGGAGGCGCTGTTCGGCGCCACGGGCCCGCTCTCGGCCTCGGCGCTCGGCGTCCAGTTCCAGGACCGCAAGTTCAGCGCCCTCGGCGAAGGGGCCGACTATCTGCTGCCCACCCATACCCAGAACGCCGCGGCCTTCGCGTTCGTGGAGGCGCCGGTCGGCGCCCTGCAGTTCCAGGGCGCGGCGCGGGTCGAGCACATCAAGATCGACGGCACGCCGGCCTCGGGCGTCGAGACCAGCCGCGACTATACGCCGTTCAGCGTGTCGGCCGGCTTCACCTACGACGCCTCCGACGCCCTGCGCCTGGGCCTGACCGCCGCATCGGCGGCGCGGGCGCCGGCCCAGACGGAACTCTTCGCCCGTGGCCCGCACGACGGACCGGCGACGTTTGAGACCGGTGACCCGGACCTGAAGATCGAGCGCGCCAACTCGCTGGAGGCGACCGCCCGCTACAAGCTCGGCTCCGAAGGCCGCATCGAGGCTTCGGTCTGGGGCGCGCACTTCGACAACTACATCTACGGCGCGCTGACCGGGCGCATGTGCGACGAGGACGGGGTCTGCGAGGCCGGCGGCGCCGGCGAACTCAAGGAACTGAACTACGGCCAGCGCGACGCCAATTTCTGGGGCGTGGAGGCCAAGGCCTTCTTCCCGCTGACCTCGGTGGCGGGCGGCAAGCTGTCGGGCCAGGTCTTGGGCGACTATGTCCGCGCCAAGTTCACGGGCGGCGGCGGCGACGTGCCGCGCATCCAGCCGGGCCGCTTCGGCGGCGGCCTGGACTGGGCCAACGACTCGATCGACGCCAGCTTCCTGGTGCTGGCCGTGTCGTCGCAGGACCATGTCGGCGTGGCCGACCTGGCGACCGACGGCTACACCTCGGTCGACGCCCAGGTTCGCTGGCGGCCGTTCAAGGCCAAGCCGGGGATCGAGCTGCTGCTCGTGGGCCACAACCTGGCCGACGAGACGATCCGCAACGCCACCGCGCTGAACAAGGATTCGGTCGTGATGCCGGGCCGCGACGTGCGCCTGGTGCTCAGCGCCAAGTTCTGACCCGGGGCGGCGATCCCCTTCTGTGTGAGATGGAGTCGGGCGACAGATCAGCCCGCTCGCGTCCATACGCCGCCTGATGTGACGTCCTGACGTTCGCATCGGGCGGCGTATGCCGTTTGGGTTTGCGCGACGCGTATCGCCAAACAGGGTGGGATTTGGCCGAAGCGCGGCTGCCTGACGCCGACCCAAGATCACCATCGCCCATCACCCGCAGCCGCCGGGTGTGAACCGGACAATCCCTCCGGACCGGTCCGAGAGGGTGCGGTTCCGACAGCGTTGTCTTTTCCGAAGTCTATAGACAACGTTGTCGTAGCCTCCTACGACAACGTTGTCGTTACCGCGCTTGTCGGGGCCGACGAAGGCCTCCGCCGGAGGGGCCAGAGGAAACAAACAGGGCATTTCATGATCATCCGCACCCTCATGCTCGCCTCAAGTCTCGTCGCTCTGGCGGCAGCGACTTCGACCCATGCCGCCACGCCATCCGACCGGCCCTGGATGAATTCGAAGCTGTCGCCCGACGAGCGTGTGGCGCTGCTGGAGAAAGAGCTGACTCTCGATGAGCGCATCGGCCTGCTCCATGGGCCAATGTCGATGCCGATCTTCGGGATCACCAAGCCCGAGGGCGCGATCGGCTCGGCCGGCTACATTCCGGGCATCGCACGTCTCGGCGTGCCGGCCCTGCAGGAAAGCGACGCCAGCCTTGGCGTTACAAACCCCCTGGGCGTGCGGCCCGGCGACGGCGCCACGGCCCTGCCGTCGGGTCTGTCACTGGCGGCGACCTTCAACACCAAGCTGGCCTACGAGGGCGGGGCCGTGGTCGGTCGCGAGGCGCGGGCCAAGGGGTTCAATGTCCAGCTGGCCGGCGGCGTGAACCTGGCGCGCGATCCGCGCAACGGCCGCAACTTCGAATATCTCGGCGAAGATCCCTGGCTGGCCGGCAACCTCGCCGGGGCGTCGATCAAGGGGATCGAGGACCAGGGGGTCGTCTCGACCGTCAAGCATTTTTCCCTCAACGGCCAGGAGACCAGCCGCCACTTCGCCAATTCGGTGATCGACGAGGCGGCGCACCGCGAGAGCGACCTGCTGGCCTTCCAGATCGCCATCGAGAAGGGCCAGCCCGGCGCGGTGATGTGCGCCTACAACCTGGTCAATGGCGACTACAGCTGCGGCAACGACCACCTGCTGAACACCGTCCTGAAGGGCGACTGGGGCTACAAGGGCTGGGTGATGTCGGACTGGGGCGCGGTCCACGCCACCGACTACATCGTCAAGGGCCTGGACCAGCAGTCGGGCGAACAGCTGGACGCCAAGATCTGGTTTGGCGCGCCGCTGAAGGCCGCCGTCGAGAAGGGCGAGGTCCCGGCCGCGCGGCTGTCGGACGCCAGCCGCCGCATCCTGCGCTCCATGTTCGCCGCGGGTCTGTTCGACAAGCCGGTGTCGCCTGGCGGCGCGATCGACTACGCGGCCAACGCCGAGGTGGCCGGGGCCGCGGCGGCCGAGGGCGTCGTGCTGCTGAAGAACCGCGAGGGGCTGCTGCCCCTGGCCGCCACGACCAAGACCATCGCCGTGATCGGCGGCCATGCCGACGCCGGCGTGCTGTCGGGCGGCGGCTCGTCCCAGGTCGTGCCGCCGGGCGGCGCCAAGCGCGTGGTGCCGCTGGGCGGCGAGGGGATGATGGGCCCGTTCCGCAGCGAGTACTTCAACGGGTCCTCGCCCCTGATCGCGATCCGCAAGGCCGCGCCGGACGCCAAGGTCACGTTTGACGACGGGCGCTACGTGTCCGCCGCCGTCGCCGCCGCCAAGGCCGCCGATGTGGTGGTGGTGTTCGGCAACCAGTGGATGGGCGAGGGGGAGGACGCGGCGGACCTGTCCCTGCCGGACGGCCAGGACGCCCTGATCGCCGCCGTCGCGGCCGCCAACCCCAACACCATCGTGGTGCTGCAGACCGGCGGCCCGGTGTCGATGCCATGGTTGGACCAGGCTGGCGCCGTCGTCGAGGCCTGGTACTCGGGCGCCAAGGGCGGCGAGGCGATCGCCGACGTGTTGTTCGGCGCGGTCAATCCCTCCGGCCGTCTGCCCATGACCTTCCCGGTCTCCCTGGCGCAATATCCGCGCGAGGCGCTGCCAGGCCGCGGCGTGCCGGAAAAGACCCAGTTCGACGTGGTCTATAGCGAGGGCGCCGACGTCGGCTATCGCCGCTTCGCCGCGAGCGGCCAGAAGCCGCTGTTCCCATTCGGCTATGGCCTGTCCTACACGCAGTTCGCCTATTCGAACCTGAAGGTGACCGGCGGCGACACCCTGACGGTCAGTTTCGATGTCGCCAATACGGGGCGGAGGGCCGGCAAGGACGCGCCACAGGTCTATCTCACCGACGCGGCGGGCAAGCCGGTCCAGCGGCTGATCGGGTTCGACAAGGTCGATCTGAAGCCCGGTGAAACGCGTCGTCTCACGCTCACCGCCGACGCCCGTCTGCTCGGTCGCTTCGACGCCAAGGCCCGGCGCTGGGTGATTGACACGGGGCGCTACCAGGTGGGCGTCGGCGGCGCGTCGAACGACCTGCCCCTGAGCGGCGGCGCCAAGCTCAAGGCCGCGACCCTGAAACCCTGACCTCACGTTCGGGCGTCGTCGGCGAGGCGGCGTCCGGTCCGTCCGACTCTAGGAGTGCATCTGATGAATATGGTTCTCGTCGATGAGGAGCAGGTCCTGGCCTTTCGCGCGGCGCTTCCGGCGGTGACGAAGGTCTGCCTCCAGGAAGTGCTGGGCGTCAGCGAGACGACCTGGACGCGGTTGAGGACGGGGCGGCCGATCCGTCGCTCGACCTATGATCGCCTGCTGTGCCGGCTCGCACGGGTTTCGGCCCACGCCTGACCGCGGCGTAAACCCGAGCGCACGCGGGGCTCACTGTTCGCGAAAGGCTCGAAACAGGCGCTGCTGCAGCGGCTCCACGAGGTACTGCAGGGCGGTGCGCTTGCGCAGCGGCACCACCACCTCGACCGGCAGGCCGGCCTTCAGCATCGGCGGGTCCCGGCCGGGCTGCTTCAGGGCGGCCAGTTCTTCAGGCGGCACGGCGACCTCGGCGCGGAAGTAGCGGGCTCCGGTCTTTTCGTCGGTGAAGCCGTCGGCCGACAGCTTGGTCACCTTGCCCTGGAGCAGCGGCAGGTGGCGGTCGTGGAAGGCGCTCAGGCGCACGTCGGTGGTCTGGCCCACGTGGATGTCGTCGGCGTCGTTGGCGGCGACGCGGGCCTCGATGACCAGCGGCGCGCGCCGGGGGACGATCTCCATCAGGGTGTCGCCGGGTTGGGCCAGGCCGCCCACCGTGAACACCTTCAGTCCGACGATCTGGCCGGAGGCTGGGGCCCGGACCATGCCGCGGGACAGCTGGTCGCGAGCCGCCGCCAGCTTGGGCTTCAGCTCGTTGAGCTCGACCTCGGCGGCGCGCAGGTCGACGATGACCTCGTCCATCTGCTGGCGATCGACCTGCAGGGCCTGCATGCGGGTCTCGCCGATGCCCTCGCGGGCGCTGGCGGCCTGGGCGCGGAAGGCGCCGTCGGCCCCCGCCAGGTCGGCGGCGGCGCGCTCCAGCGCCCGCACCCGGGTCAAGGGCGCATAGCCCTGGGCGGCCAGCTTTTTCATGCCGGCCAGCTCCTCGCCGATCAGCCGCTGCTGCTCGCGATTGGCCGCCAGCTGACGTTCGTAACCGTGGATCTGCTCGCCGAGCTGGCTGGCGCGCTCGCCCAGCACCCCGTGCTGCGAGGCCCGCGCGCCCCGGCGGGCGACCAGCTGGCGGCGCTCCAGCGCCATGGCCTCGTCGGCCAGGACCCGGTCCTCGGGCGCCAGGCCGATGAAGGCCAGGGGGGGCGTCGGCTCGGCCAGGCCGTCGCGCTCGGCGATCAGCCGGGCTCGCTGGGCTTCGACGGCGAACAGCCGCGAGGCCAGGGCCCGCTCCTGGGCGCGGATGTCCTGGACATTGATCTCGACCAGCACCTGGCCCTGGCGGACGACGTCGCCTTCCTGCACGCGCAGGGCCGAGATGACGCCGCCCTCGCGATGCTGCACGGCCTGGCGACTGCCCGACACCGCCACCACGCCGGGGGCGTAGGCGCCGGCGTCCAGCGGCGCCAGGGCCGCCCAGCCGAGGAAGCCGACGAAGAAGGCCCCGGCCGCCGCCAGGCCGACGCGCAGCTCCCAGCGCGTCCCGTCGTCCGGACCGTCGTCCTCCAGGACGCCGGCCGGAATGATCTGGTCATAGTTCGATTGGATCAGTGAACCGGTCATGGCTGCCTCGTGGCGCGCAGGTCGGGATTGGCGTTGGCGGCGCGCGGCAGGCTGGCGACACGCGCCTCCAGCGCTTTGAGCACCTCACGGCGCGGGCCATAGAGGTCGACCGCGCCCTCGCGCAGCACCAGCAGCTTGTCGGCTATGCCCAGGATGTTGAGCCGATGGGCGATGATCACCAAGGCCGCGCCCCGGGCCTTCTGGGCGGCGACAGCGTGCTCCAGGGCGGTTTCGCCTTCGGAATCGAGGTTCGAATTGGGCTCGTCCAGCACGAAGATCCGCGGCTCGCCGTACAGGGCCCGGGCCAGGGCCAGGCGTTGGGCCTGGCCGGCCGACAGTCCGCCGCCGTTGGGTCCCAACCGGGTCTCGTAGGCGTCGGGCAAGCGCAGGATCATCTCATGGGCCCCGGCGGCGACCGCCGCGGCCACGGCGCGGGCGTCGATCTCGGCCGGGTCGCTTTCGAGGATGCTGGCGAAGCGGGCGATGTTCTCCTTCACCGTGCCAGCGAACAGGCCGCAGTTCTGCGGCAGGTAGCCGATGTGGGCGGCCAGCCGCTCCTGTTGCCAGTCGGCCAGGTCGGCGCCGTCGACCCGGATGCAGCCGTGGTCCGGCGCCAACGCCCCGACCAGCAGCCGGGCCAGGGTCGTCTTGCCGGCCCCGCTGGGACCGACGACGCCGATGATCTCGCCGGGATTCACGTCGAACGAGACGCCGCGCAGAATCATGCCGGATCCGTCGGCGGCGCGGACGCTGGCCTGCTCGGCCCTCAGGCGGCCCTCGGGATCGGGCAGTCGGGTGCGCGGGGTCGGGGTCGGCGCCTGGCGGAACAGCTCGACCAGGGTGTGGAAACCGTCGCGGGCCTGGATCACGCCCTTCCAGGCGCCGACGATCTGTTCGATCGGCGCCAGGCTGCGGCTGAGCAGGATGGAGGCGGCGATCACGCCGCCGGCCGAGATCTCGTGCCGGACGGCCAGCCAGGCCCCCGTGCCCAGGGCCAGGGACTGCAGGGTCAGGCGCAAAAAGCGGATCAGGCCGGAATAGACCCCGCCGGTGAACTGGGCCTGGGCCTGCAGACCGACCGCGGTGCGGCGCTCGATCAGCTGACGGACGATCAGCGGCTGGCGCATGCCCAGGGCGCGCACCAGCCCGCCATGCGAGGCGATGGCCTCCTGGGCGGCGTAGGCTTGGGCCGAGGCCTCGTGCAGCGCGCCCAGCTTCTCGCGGGTGGCCCGCTCGTTGAGGATCGCCAGGACCAGCAGGGCCCCGGCGCCGCACACCGAGATCACGCCCAGCACCGGATGGAGGATAAAGCACAGGGCCAGGTAGATCGGGGTCCAGGGCGCGTCCAGCAGGGCCAGGGCGGCCGGGCCGGCGACGATGTTGCGGAAGGCGTCGAACTCGCGCATCGCCTGGCGAAGCCGCGGCCCGGCCGCCTGGTCCATGCCGCCGGTCAGGCGGGCCAGGACCTCGGCGGCGAGCTCGCGGTCCAGCCGCAGGCCCAGGCGGACCAGGACGCGCTGGCGCAGGCTGTCCAGCATGGCCAGGGTGGCCAGGGCGAAGACCACCGCCACCGTCAGGAAGACCAGGGTCAAGGTCCCGCCCGTGGGCAGGACCCTGTCGTAGATCTGCAGCATGTAGAGCGTCGGCGCCAGGTACAGGATATTGACCAGGGCGCTGAAGCCGGCGGCGATCAGAACATGCCGCCGGCAGGTCCGCAGCGCGGTGGCGAGCGGTTCGGGGATTCGTCTCCGGGACCGATCCGCTCGTCCCCCAGCCGCGCTGCGCCCGCTCATGCCAGCACGTCTTCGTGGTAGCGGGTCAGGGCGTCGACGAACACGTGGTCGTCGGCGCTGCAGGAATAGGACACGCCGTTGACCGTGCCGTAGTTGTTGTACTCGTCCAGGGCCGTGTGAAGCGCCGCGCCGGAACCCGACCAGGCCGCGCTGCTCTGCTTGACGGCCGCGCCGTTGAAGTCGGCGATCCCGTCATGGTTGGCGTCGGCGTACTGCTGCAGCCAGTCGATCGCCAGGTCCATCTTGTGGGCGGGGCTGTTGAGGTCGGCGGGATCGCCGGCCCCGTTGCCGGCCTCGAAATTCAGCCAGGCGGCGATCACGTCGCGTCCCAGGACATAGCGGGCGTCCTGCGACGGCTTCATCGAGGCGTCGATGACCTTCAGGGCCAGGGCCAGCGACATCTGCAGGGTGTCCTCGCCGGCGTCGGTGACCCCGTTGCCGTTGTCGTCGCCCAGCAGGATATAGCGTTCCTCCTTGTTGCTGGTTCCGGGATCGGCCCCGTCGTTGATGCCGTTGTTGAAGGCCAGCAACTCGCCGGTCGGGAACTCGGGTCCGGACTTGGTTTCGTTGCCGACGGTGCCGTCCCAGAAGGTCAGGCCGTTGGGCGACAGCCAGAATCCAGGGGTCCGGGTGCCGACGCAGTCGATCAGGCCGTAATAATAGGCCAGGTCATGGTCGGTCGCCGTGCCGCCGGAATAGGTCCCGGTGGCGGTGGCGTCGTTGACGTGCTGACCGGCGGTCCAAGAGGCGTCATAGTAGAAGGTGTCGGTTTCGCCGACGTCGAGCGTGCCCAGCGCCATCGCCGTGCCCGGATCCGCGCCGTTGAGGTCGAACACCGAGTCCGTGACCGTGGCGTCGGTCAGGGTGACGTTGCCGGTGTTGGTGACCACGAACTTGAACTGGATGTCCGCGCTCGAGGTCGCGACCGGTCCCTGTGCACTGTCGGCGTCATCCCAGGTCAGGCCGCCGTCGATCGACACGTACTTCTCGATGTCGAGGCTGGCGCGTTGCTCGACCGGCACATTGGCGTCGTCGGTGTCGGGTCCGGTCTCGTTGGAGTCGGCCGTGGCGGTGTTCTGCAGGAGGCCATCGCCGCCGCCGTTGGAGTCGAGTTCGCCCTGGGTGACGGTATGAGCCGCCGTGTAGCTCCAGGTTTCGCCGACATCGAGCACGCCGTCATTGTTGCCGACCGTGTCGGTCCCGCGGACGATCGAGCCAAGATCCGCGAACGGATCGGTGACGGTCACGCCCGTTAGGCTCGTATTGCCGGTGTTGGCGACGCTGATGGTGTAGCTGATCAGCTCGCCCGCCGCATCGGCCGTGCCGCCAGGGACGCTGGCGTCCTTGACGATGTTCAGCGAGGCGCGTTGCTCGACGGGCACGCTGGCGTCGTCGGTATCGGGGCCGGTTTCGTTGGAGTCGGCCGTGGCCGTGTTCTCCAGCGCGCCGTCGCCGCCGCCGTTGGAGTCGATCTCGGCCTGGGTGACGGTGTGGGCCGCCGTGTAGCCCCAGGTCTCGCCGACTTCGAGCAGGGCGTCGTTGTCGCCGACCACGTCGGCCCCGCGGACGATCGAGCCGACATCCGCGAACGGGTCGGTGACGGTCACGCCGGTCAGGGTGGTGTTGCCGGTGTTGGCGACGCTGATGGTGTAGCTGATCAGTTCGCCGGCCGCGTCGGCCGTGCCGCCAGGGACGCTGGCGTCCTTGACGATGTTCAGGGCCGGGTTGCGGGCGACCGGGACCGAGGCGTCGTCGGTGTCCTCGCCGGTCTCATTGGAGTCGGCCGTGGCGACGTTCTGCAGCAGGCCGTCGCCGCCGCCGTTGGAGTCGATCTCGCCTTGGGTGACGGTATGGGCCGCCGTGTAGCCCCAGGTCTCGCCGACCTCCAGCAGGGCGTCGTTGTCGCCGACCACGTCGGCCCCGCGGACGATCGAGCCGACGTCCGCGAACGGGTCGGTCACCGTTACGCCGCTGAGCGTCATGTTGCCGGTGTTGGCGACGCTGATGGTGTAGCTGATCAGTTCGCCGGCCGCGTCGGCCGTGCCGCCAGGGACGCTGGCGTCCTTGGTGATGTTCAGGGCCGGATTTTGTGCGACCGGAACGCTGGCCGGATCGGTGTCAGGACCGGTCTCGTTGCTGTCGGCGGTGGCGATGTTGTCGATCGTGCCGCCCGCGTCGATCTCGGCCTGGGTGACGGTGTGGGTCGCCGTGTAGTGCCAGGTTTCGGTCAGGTCCAGGGCGTTGTCGTGATCAATGTCGCCGCTGTTGAAGCCGCCCGACAGCACGGGGGCTAGGTTCGACACGAACGGGTCGGTGACGGTCAGGCCGGTCAGGACGACGTTACCGGTATTGGCGACACTGATCGTGTAGCTGATCACCTCGCCGGCCCAGTCGGCCGTGCCGCCGGGGACGCTGGCGTCCTTGGTGATGTTCAGGGCCGGGTTGGGCAGGAAGTTGCCGATCTGGACATTGTAGTTGCCCACGCTGGAGACATCGACGGTCTCATAGTCGCCCGTCGTCTGCACCCAGCCGGCCTGCTGCACCTCGTCGATGCGCACCGATTCCAGCGAGGTGCCGACGCCGCCGAAGTGAAAGGCGCCGTTGGCGTCGGTGACCGTCGAGCGTTCGCCCGTGTCGAGCACGCCGTTCTCGTTACTGTCGATGAAGATGGTCCAGCCGGCCAGGCCGACCTCGCCGGCGTCCTTGACGCCGTTGTCGTTCGCGTCGTTGAACTTGACGCCGCTGATGGTCGACACCTTCTCGGTGTTGAACTCCTCGAAGCCGTCATTGGCGGCGTAATCGGTGCCGGGCGTGCCGAAGTCGGCGTAAAGGGTGATGTAGTCGGTGTTGAAATCGGCCCCGGCGAACGACGATACGGGCACATAGAAGACGTAGTCGTCATTGCCGCTGCCGGACGAGTGGGCGTCGAGCAAAAGGCGGGTGTCGCCGTTTCCATCGAGGTCGAAGACCTTGGTGAAGTCGGAATCCAGCTCGTTCGTCGCCGAGACATAGTCCGCGCCGGTGGCCGGAGCCGATGAATAGTAGAGCTTCAGGCTGGTCAGGGAGATCAGAGTGTCGGCGTTGGTCTGGTTCAGGTCGAGCCGGAACTCGAAATATTCCACGCCGTCGATGATTTTGACCGGGATGTCGTTGAAGGTCAGGCTGCTGGTCTTGCTCTGGTCGGTGTCGAGCACGCCGGTGGCGTCGGTGTTGAAGCCGTTCTCGTCGCCATCGTTGTCGTCGATGGCGAGGAAGGGGGCGTAGATGCCGGTGCCCGAACCGATCGGGTCGCCATAGGTGACAATGACGCCGTCGATCGTCGTCGTACTGCCGGGGGAAGTGAGGTCGATATCGGCCATGACTGGCTCCTGAACATTCCGCGCGCGTGCAGGTCTCGCTCGTCCGCGCGATCCAAGGGGAGGCTTCAGTCACAGCATCGGCGTCGGAGCATGCTGGGAGGTGCTCCAACGCCGGTGCCGGAGGCGCGCGCGTCGTTTTCAGAGCGTCGGTGGAACGGGCGGGGGGAGGGAAAGCCCTCTCCGGGCGTCCACGACATCGGCGCTTACGGGAAACTGCGTTTGCCAACGCGAAGCGAAACAGCGATTAGCGATCACTCCGGCGTCGCGCTGTGTCAATAGTATTAAAAAGTAAACTCAAACTGTGCAAGGTATATAGAATATATAATTCTATCTAATCTCAAATCGCTATTTCTGAATAGAGAAATAAAAATATGATTATGTGGGGGCTGGTTCGATAGAAATCTTGTACTGATTATTCCATTTTATGGTCAATGAGATTTATTTTACTAAGTATTGATATGGGGTGGCGGTGTTCTGTCGCTCTTTTGAGGTGTGTGGGGCGATCGGTCGGGGTGAAGATCCAGGTCCGGCAAGGCGTCCGAACAGAGGCGCAGCGGCGGATTGAACGAGGTCGAACCCGTCGGTCGCCGGGCAGCCGACCGATGAGGTTGCGGAGAAGAGCAAGGGTCTTTGCGGCTAGGGCAGTGCGTAGCGCAGGGTCACCATCGCCGAGCGGGGCGCGCCCGGCAGGTTGAGGTTGGGGCTCGTGCCATGGCCGGAGACGATATAGTCCGCGTCGAAGAGGTTGCTGAGGTTGAGCTGGGCGACCAGCGGGCCAAACCGTTTCCAGGCCATGGCGTCCGCGGTGACATAGGCTGGCAGGGTGACCGTGTTGCCGGGATTGGCGAAGCGGTCGCCGACATAGTTGGCGCCGAGGCCAAACCCGTACTGTCCGCCGATGTCCTTGGTCAGCCAGGCGTTGGCGCTGTGTTCAGGCGTGAGGGTGGCGCGCTTGCCCTGGATCGGCTGGCCGGCGTCGAGAGCGACCGACTCGGTGACCCTGGCGTCGAGATAGGCGTATCCGGCGATCGCCCGCCAGCCGCCGGCGAGGTCGAGATGGGCGGTTGCTTCCACCCCGTCGGTGCGTTGCACGCCAACCGGGATGATCCCCAGCGTGGCCGGATCGGTGACCTTGATCCCGGTCCGCTCGAGCCGGAAGGCCGACACCGTGGCGCTGGCGCGGCCGTCCAGGAAATCGAACTTGGCGCCCACCTCGCGGTTGGTGGTTTCCTCGGGCGCGATGTCGGCGTTGCTGGCGGCCAGGGCGAACGTCTCGCCCGACGGCTGGAATGAGCGGCTCCAGGAAGCGTAGTAGGACTGGGTCTTCGTCGGCTGCCAGACCAGGCCCAGTCTCGGGCTCCAAGTCCTGTCGGTCCGCACCAGGTCGGGCAGGGCGGCCAGGCGCTGGTCGGTGGCCTGCTCAAAGCGGTCATGACGGACGCCAAGCAGCACCTTCCAGTACTCGCCGACCGACACCAGGTCCTGGACATAGACGCCGACGGTCTTGAAGGTGGTGCGGCTGTCGGCGGTCGGAGGCCCGGGAACCGCGCGGGCCAGGATCGGCAGGACGGGGTTGAACAGCGCCACCGTCGCCACGCCGTTTCGGGAATAGGTGAGGGCGTCCTTGACCTGGCGGCCGACCTCGACCCCGTAGAGGATCTGGTGGACCGCGCCGCCCAGGACGAGGTCCTGGGTCAGCTCGGCCTGATCGAACCAGCCTTGCTCGTCGCGTTCGACGTTCGATCGGTTCAGGATCACGGTCTGCGCCGTTTCGTTGACGGAGCCGGGCAGGGTGTTGAAGCGCGACAAGCTATAGTTGTAGTAGCGCAGGGCGTTGCGGAACTTCAGGCTCTCGCCGAACCGGTGGGACAGGACGGCGGTCCCGGAGGCCACCTTGCTCTGGCTGGTGTCCATGTCCCTGGCGTTCGCCGCGCCGTAATAGGTCCCGGCGTCGACGTCGACCGGCCGGCCGCGATAGGCCGGCACGCCGAAGTCGGTGACGCGCTTGTCGCGGAGGTAGTCGGCCTGGAGCAGCAGCGAGGTGTCGTCGCCCAGCGCCACCGTGGCCGCCGGCGCCACGGCCTCGCGCTTGAGGAACTGGGGGTCGCGATAGCTGTCGGCGCGCTCCACGGCGCCCGTGACGCGCAGCGCCGCGCCCGAAAGCGCCTTGCCAAGGTCGAACTCGATTCGCCCGTCGTCCCAGGCGCCGTAGCTGGCCGCGACCGAGGCGACGTCCACGCCCGGCTTGCGGGTGACACGGTTGATCAGGCCGCCGGAAGATCCCCGCCCATACAGCACCGAGGCCGGCCCCTTGATCACGTCCACCCGCTCGATGTTCGACAGGTCGCGGAAGTAGAGCGCGTCGTCGCGCACGCCGTCGACGAACTGGTCCGCGATCGCCGTGAAGCCGCGGATCGACACCTGGTCACGCTGGCCGTCGCCGCTGGAAAACCCGACCCCCGGCACGTTCTTCAGGACATCCTGCAGCGACAGCGCCCGCTGGTCCCGCATGACCTGCAGGCCGACCGCGTCGACCGTCTGGGGAATGTCGCGCAGGGCCGCGTCCATCTTGGTCGCCGTGGTCGCCCGGCCCGGATTGTAGTCGCCCTTGCGGCCGGTGATCGTCACCCCCGACACCTGGCTCGCCGTCTCGTCCGCCCAGGCGGGGGGCGATGTGAGGATCGGCGCGAACACGCAGGCGAGCAGCAGGCGGCGGGCGATAGGCGACATGGGCGATCCCTGATGAAGAGATTGCGCCTAATAATCATTTGCAAAAGCGTGTCAACGCTGAAGCCTTTTGGGGCTGTCGAGCCCGGCGCGCCTGCGAGCAAGACGGCGGCCGACCTATTCGACGGTGGACCCTAGCTCAGCTCGCCTGGCGATCGATCCGCGCCGCGACCGACGTCGAAGCGTCGTGTTCGGCGACCTTGAACCGACCGATCAGCCGCGCCAGGTCCTGAGCCTCCCGGGCCAGGGCGTGGCTGGCCGCGGTGCTTTCCTCCACCATGGCGGCGTTTTGCTGCGTGACCTGGTCCATCTGGTTGATCGCCACATTGACCTGTTGCAAGCCGCTGGACTGCTCCTGCGCCGAGGCCGCGATCTCGTTGACCACGCTGTTGATCTGCGAGACCTGGTTGACGATGCGCTCCAAGGCCTGGCCGGTCTGGGCCACCAGATCGACGCCGGCCCCGACCTGGCCGGTGGATGTGGCGATCAGGACCTTGATCTCCTTGGCGGCCTCGGCCGAGCGTTGGGCCAGGGCGCGCACCTCCTGGGCGACGACGGCGAAGCCGCGACCGGCGTCTCCGGCCCGGGCGGCCTCGACCCCGGCGTTCAGCGCCAGCAGGTTGGTCTGGAACGCGATCTCGTCGATGACGCCGATGATCTGGGTGATACCCTGGGAAGAGGTCGCGATGGCGTTCATCGCCGTGATCGCCTTGCCGACCACCTCGCCGCCCGTTTCGGCGTCGAGCTTGGCGGCCGCCACCACGGTTCGGGCGTGGGTCGCGCCTTCGGCGGTCTTCTTCACCGTCGCGGTGATCTCCTCGAGGGCGGCGGCCGTCTCCTCCAGGGTGGCCGCCTGCTGCTCGGTGCGGCGGGGCAGGTCGTCCGACGCCACCGTGATCTCGCCGGCGCCGGACCGGATGCCCTGGCTGTTGCCGGAAATCTCCTCCATCGTCGCCTGAAGGGTCTCGACCGTCGTGTTGAAATCCTCGCGAAGCTTGGCGTAGTCGGCCGCGAAGGCCTCGGTCAGGCGGTAGGTGAGATCGCCGCCGGAAAGCTTCGACAGCCCGGCGCCGACCCGTTCGATGGCCGACGCCTGTTCGCGAGCGGCTATGGCCCGGGCGGCCTCGTGAACGCGCCGCTCCTCTTCCGCGGCGGCGCGGAGCCGTTCGGCCTCGCACTCCAGCGCCTTGGCCTTGACGCCGTTTTCCTTGAAGACCTGGACCGCGCGAGCCATGCCGCCGACTTCGTCGCCCCGATCCTGAGCTTCGACGACGACCTGAAGATCCCCCGCGGCCAAACGACGCATGCGTTCGGAGAGACCGTTCAGGGGGCGAGCGATCTTGCCGATCGCGACCCAGAGGCCGACCCCCGCGCCCAGGGCGATGCCGCCGACGGCGAGGACGATGTTGACCGCGATGGACTTGTGCGTGGCCGAACTGAGATCGACCACGGCCTTGTCGTCGTTGGCCGCGGCCGCGGTGTTGAAGCGGACGATCTCCTTGGTCATCCCCGCGATCTTGGGATCGAGCTCGACCAAGACGCGCTTGGCCTGGTCGTCCTGGCCCGCGAGCGTCAGGTCGGCCGCCTGATTGGCCAGTCCCGCGATCTGATTCGCCTGCGCCGCGAACGTCCTGTAGGTCGCCGCGTTCTCGGGCAGGAGCCGTTCGGCGGTCTCCAGATTCTTGAGCAACTGGGCCGTCGCCCCGTCGATGTCCGCCTTGGCCTGGCGCGCGGCCGGGGTTGGTCCGTCCTCCGCGACGACGCGATAGGTGGCGTAGCCGATGACATTGACCATGCGGCCAACGCGCGCCAGTTCGAGCGCGGCTGGCGCACGATGAGCGACCAGCGCCCTCGTGGCGTTGTCCGCCTTCTTGAGGGCGATGCTGCTGTAGGTCGCCGAAGCGGCGAAGGCCAGGGCCAAGATCGTCAACGCCGCCAGGATCTTGGTCGAGATTTTCCAGCTGTCGATAAACTTCAAGGCCAGTCCCCCCGCAAACTCGTTGTCGCGGGAACCATGGAGCCCGGGCAAGGTTAACGAAGGCTTCGATGTTTGCGCTACCGTTTTCAATATTCCAGGTCATGATGTCGCGGACTCCAGAATATTGACGGCTGCCGGTTTTGTTTAAATGTCTAAAAACATCGCCGGTAGATTAAACGATTGTATACATGCAACTTGGCGTTACCTTTTGCGGCGACGAGTTATATTACGCTAGGTTCGTCATGGTCGTGGCCGCTCCCAGCCCCTCTCGACCTTAGAGCCGCTTTTCTGCTTCCCCGATCCATGCGCGGAGGGCTCCGCGTCGACACGCCAGACGTCTCCAGAGCGCCGAATGACCGGCGCGGGACGGGCCTTCCTGCGCCCATGGGGCAAGTTCGTGCCGCCTACAATTCAGATTTGCATATGTGGAAACCTATTGACTAATAAAAATGAAAACGGCTAGCGTAGGTAAAAATGGCGTCGACTGACTGACGTCTTGGGGAGGGGAACAAACGTGAAAAATCCGATCTGTGCGCGCCGTCTGCTTGTCGCCGGAGCTTCGCTTGGCGTGCTCTGCGCGATGACAGCGCTGGCAGCGCCGGCCGCGGCGCAGGAAGCGTCGTCGGCGGGGGCGTCCAAGGACGGCCAGTCCGTCGAAACCGTGACGGAGGTGGTGGTCACCGCCCGTCGTAAGGCGCTGCAGAGCGCCATCGAGATCAAGAAAAACGCCGACACGATCGTCGACTCGATCGTCGCCGACGAGGCCGGCAGGCTGCCCGACAATTCGATCACCGAAGTCCTTCAGCGCGTGTCAGGCGTGTCGATCTCGCGTTTCGCTTCGGTCAACGGCGGAAACTCCGCGTTCCAGATCGAAGGCACGGGCGTCACCGTGCGCGGTCTTCCGTTCAATTCCAGCATGCTCAACGGGCAGCAACTGTTCAGCGCCAACGGCGCGAGCGCCATCAGCTGGAACGAAGTCACCCCTGAGCTGATGGCCGGGGTCGACGTCTACAAGGCCTCGCGCGCCGACATCATCGAAGGGGGGGCGTCCTCGATCGATCTTCGCACCCACTTGCCGTTCGATTTCCGCGACACCCAGGTCAACGTCACCGCGGGCGGCAGCTACGGCACCCAGGTGAAGAAGGCTTCACCCCGCGTTTCGGCCATGTTCTCCAAGCGTTTCGACACCAACATCGGCGAATTCGGCGTGTTGTGGGACCTTGCCTACAGCCGTCTGCACCAGCAGAGCAGCGACATGCAGGTCGGCGCCATGTTCGCCGAATGGACGCCGACCTCCAAGCGTGACGATCATCTGGCCTTTGTTCCCAGCTCGTTCACCTGGAGCAACAACCTGAACAAGCGCGACCGGTACGGCGCCTATCAGGCCATCCAGTGGAAGCCGTCGTCGAACCTGACGTTCACCAACACGGTGTTCTACACGCAATATGTCGAGGATAGTCGGTCGAACTCCGGTTCCGTGGGGTCCAGCCCGTCGGCGGCGTCGGCCGTCATGCCCAAGGTCGGCAGCCCGGTTGACTATGACGCCGATGGCGCCTTCCGGAAAGGAAGCCTCACGGTCGGGTCCACCGGCAATGCGGTGGAATTCCAGAACATCACCCCCGGCTGGGTGCCAAGCTGGTACCAGCTCAATTGCGGCGCCACCTATGGCGCTCCCGCCTCGTCGCTTCAATGGGACTGGTCGGTCAATGGGGGTGTGGATCCAGCGACTCTTCCCCCGGGCGCGCCCCGTCTGGCGAAGTGCGGCCCCGCCGGCACCTTCAACCCCAGCGGCGGGTCATCGGTGTCGCACAGCAAAAACTCCACGCTGGATATTTCGCAGAGCTTCGTCTGGACCCCCGGGGACCGGGTGGCGGTGCGTGGCGGCGCGCAATATGTCCGTTCCCGCGCGACCGGACAGAACATGTTCGTCAACCTCAACCAGGCCAGCCCGCTGGTCAATTCGATGGACGTCGACCTGACCGGGTCGCTGCCGGCCGTGTCCGGACTGTCGACGGCCGGCTTGCTCGACAAGAGCACGGCGTACTTGAGTTCGATGGCCTATCATAAGCCCAACAACCGAGGCGAGATGGTGGCCGCCCATGTCGACCTTGAATACAGGGTCAGCGACGATGGATTCCTGCGCAGCATCACTGTTGGCGCTCGTACGGCCAACCGTATCGAAAACGACGACAACGCGGGGACGTATTGGGCGCCGCTGGGTCAGTCGTGGTTGGCGAATCCGTGGGGACCGCATCCCGGCGACCCAACGTATGGGACCGGGAATATTCAATATCTGACCAATTCAAACGTCCCGTCGTCGGACTATGAAATCGCCGACTTCAAGAATTTCTTCGGCGGCAAGATGGCTGTTCCGGCGCAACTCTATGTCGCCAGCCAATCGCTCATGCAGAGCTATGATTGGTATCATTTGCTCAAGACCTATAACGGCCAGCTGATCGAAGATCCTCCAGGGTCCGGGCAGATGCGGCCTCGGACCAAGGCTGAGTTCTGGCGGGATAATATCGATCAGGGCCTGAACAGGACCGACAGCCGCATTGTCAACCAGGCGGCCTATGTCCAGGCCAAGTTCGCGAGTGACGGCATCGGATTCGTTCCGGCGTTCTCGGGCAACATCGGCGTCCGGGTATTCCGCGAATCCCTGCGGGCCAGCGGTCTGCTGTCGACGCCGAACGCCGCGAATCTGGCTCTGAACCAGGCGGACAGCACGGCGTATTTCACCGCCCAGCAGATAAAGGCTGCTGATCCGACCGCGACGCCGGTGTTTCCGACGCTCTACGGGTTCACTCAAGGCTATGCCATGCAGAACCGCGACTATGACTACACGCGCGTTCTGCCGTCGTTCAACGTCAAGTTCGACGTGTCCGACCAGTTCAAGATCCGCGCCGCGGCGTCGCGGTCGTCCGCTCCGCCAAACCTCAACGACATTCGTGCGGGCGGTTCGATCGGCGCCAGGTCCCTTGCCAATCCCGTCGATCCGCGGGCGCCCTCGATTCTCACGGGTGTTTCCGTCAACGGCGGCGGCGCGAATCTGAAGCCGACCATGGTCAACAGCGAGGATCTGGCGTTCGAATTCTATCCGTCGTCGTCCAGCTTCTTCTACGTCGATGTATTCGCCAAGCAGATCGAGGATCACCCGCAGTTCTATTCGTTCATCCAGAACAATCTTCCCATTCCGGCGATGGCGTACGCCAATGGGCAGAGCACGGTCGGAACGCCGACGAGCCTGGATCTTCCGTGGCTCTACCTGCAAAATAGAACCGCGACGGAGAAGGCCAAGATCAAGGGCTTCGAGATTGGCGGTCGCAAGTTCTTCGACCAGCTGCCGGGCGTGTTCAAAGGGTTCGGCCTCGAAGGCAACGTGACCTATATCGACAGCACCAACCCCGCCCAGCAGGCCAACAGCGTGTTGAGCAAGGGCCTCAATCCGGACGGCACGATTCCGCAGACCTACCCGAACCTTCCCTATGCCGGATTGTCGAAGTGGGCCTACAACATCCAATTGCTGTACAGCCGCGACAGGGTCAATTTCCGCTTGGCGTACAACTGGCGCAGCAAGGCGTTGCTGTCGACCAACATCAATCCGCTGTCCTATGCGACGAGCGGCGGCAATCCCTACACGCTCAACACCAGCTCGACCAACTTTGACTCGGACCATTCCTATCCGGTGTACAACATGGTTCCGGCCTATATGGCGGCGGCCGGTTACCTGGATCTGGGCTTCGACTACAAGCTGAGCGAAAAGGTTTCTGTCTCGTTCAACGCGAACAACCTTCTCAACACCAAGTCGAAAACCCTTCAGGAACCCGTGCCCGGCGTGTTCGAGCCGTATGACTACAACGTCAGCGATCGACGCTACGAGGTCACCATGCGGGCGCGCTTCTAGCGTCTGAACGGGAAGGGCGCTTCATCGAGAAGCGCCCTTCCTCTTTTCGAATACAGTCTTGCGACCGGTCCTTGCCGGTCGCCCGTCATAGGCGCGGCCGGTTGGCGCGCCTTGACCGACATCCAACCCCCGCATAGGCCTGAAACTCATCCGGCGGACATGACGCCGGGCGCGTTCATGGCGAGGCATGTTTATGAACAGCGGCCAGCAACAGGAAATCGTCATTCTGGGCGGCGGCGCGGCGGGGTGGATCGCGGCCGCGCTGCTGGCCAAGAAGACGGATCGCCAACGGACGCGCATCACCCTGGTCGAGTCCGAGGAGATCGGCATTATCGGCGTCGGCGAGGCGACGGTGCCAGTGCTGGCGCAATGCAACGCCATGCTCGGCATCGATGAATTCGACTTTATTCGCCGCACCCAGGGCACGTTCAAGCTGGGCATTGAATTCTGCGACTGGGGCGTCGCCGGAAACCGGCATTTCCACGCGTTCAGCGACTATGGCCACCAGGTTGAAGGGGTGTCGACCCATCATTATTGGCTGAGACTGCGGCAGTCAGGCGACGACAGCCCGATCGACGACTATTCGTTCGCCTACGCCGTCGCCAAGAACAACAAGTTCGAGCCGACCGATCCGCAGAATCCGCGCTATCACCATGCCTATCATTTCGACGCCGCCTTGTACGCCCGCTATCTGCGGGACGTGGCGACCGAGCTGGGCGTGCAGCGCATCGAAGGCAAGATGACGCACGTCGACCTGGATGGTGAGACCGGCAATATCGCCGCCATCCATCTGGCCAGTGGCGTCACGGTTCCCGGCGACCTGTTCCTGGATTGCACCGGATTCGCGTCCGAATTGCTGGGAAAGGCGTTGGGCACGCCGTTCGTCGACTGGTCGCGCTGGTTGCTTTGCAACAGGGCCATGGCGGCGCCATCGAAACGTACCGGCGCGCCCACGCCGTTCACGCGATCCACCGCGCACGCCGGGGGCTGGCGCTGGACGATTCCGCTGCAACATCGCAGCGGCAACGGCATGGTCTATAGTTCGGAGTTCTGGAGCGACGACGCGGCGCGCGAGGCCTTGCTGGGCGATATCGACGGGGAACCGCTGGCCGAGCCGCGGCTGTTTCGCTTCACCTCCGGCCATCGCAAGCAGTTCTGGAACCGCAATTGCGTGGGCATCGGTTTCGCCTCCAACTTCCTCGAACCCCTGGAATCGACCGGACTGCAGTTGATCGTCATGGGGGTCTTGAAGTTGCTTCGATATTTCCCCGACCGGACCATCGATCCCGTTCTGCGCGACGAATATAACGACCTCTCCACCCGCGAGATCGAGCGTATCCGCGACTTCATCATCGCGCACTATTACCTGTCGCGCCGTCCCGAGCCCTTATGGGCGGCCTGCCGCGACATAGAGATACCCGACAGCCTTCGACACAAGCTCGATGTCTGGAACGCCAGCGGCCAGATCGCGCTGAGCGATTCCGAGTCCTATATGGAGCCGAGCTGGCTCGCCATCCTGTTGGGCAACGGCGTCGTTCCAGCGCGCTACAACGTCTCGGCTGATCTCTATCCGTTGGAACAGATCCGCAAGGGCATGGAATTGCGCCGCGAAGAGATCATGCGCTCGGCCCAGGCGGTCGCGTCGCACCAGGACTTCATCGACCGTCACTGCAAGGCTTCCTAGGCGGTCGCGGCCGACCGGGTGTGACGCCGCGACGCCAAGGCGCAGTTCGGCAAGTGGGGCAGGGCTCGAGCGCCTGAAGTCCAGTTTCCTAGAGCCCGCGGACGAACTCGGCCAGGGTCGCCGGATACAGCCTGTGCTCCTGCTCCAGCACGCGGTCGCTGAGCATGTGCTCGGTGTCGCCCGGGAGGATCGGCACGCGGGCCTGGCCCAGGATCGGGCCCTCGTCGACGCCGGCGGTGACCAGGTGGACGGTGCAGCCGGCCTCGACCTCGCCGGCGACCAGGGCGCGGCCGTGGGTGTCCAGGCCCGGATAGGCCGGCAGCAGGGAGGGGTGGATGTTCAGCATCCGGCCGGCCCAGGCCTCGACCAGGAACGGCGTCAGGATGCGCATGTAGCCGGCCAGGGCCACCACCTGGATCCCGCGTTCGCGCAGGGCCGCGTCGATGGCCCGCTCGTGGGCCTCGCGATCCTTGCCGTAGGGCTTCTGGTCGACGGCCAGGGCCTCCACGCCCGCGGCGGCGGCCGCGACCAGGCCGCCGGCCTCGGGCTTGTTCGACAGCACCAGGGCGATATCGAACGGGCAGGCGGGATCCTGGGCGGCCCGGACCAGGGCCTCCATGTTGGAGCCCCGGCCGGAGATCAGGACGGCGACCTTGGTCTTCATGCCTTTAGGCCTGGACCAGCTGCCCGCAGATGAACGCGTCCTCGTCCGCGTTGAGCAGCGCCGCCAGCACCGGCTCGGCGTCGCTGGCGGCGACCACCAGGATGAAGCCGACGCCGCAGTTGAAGGTGCGGCGCAGCTCGTGGTCGCTGATGCCGCCCTCGCGCTGCAGCCAGTCGAAGACCGGGGGCAGGGGCCAGGCGTTCCAGTCGAACTCGGCTTTCAGGCCCTCGGCGATGCAGCGCGGCGGGTTCTCGATCAGGCCGCCGCCGGTGATGTGGGCCCCGCCCTTGACCCGGCCGGACTGCAGCAGGGGCAGGATCGACTTCACATAGATGCGGGTCGGGGCCATCAGGGCCTCGGCCAGGGTCTTACCCTCGGCGAAGGGGGCGGGGGCGTCCCAGGCCAGGCCTGAGCGCTCGACCACGCGGCGCACCAGGCTGTAGCCGTTGGAGTGCGGGCCCGACGAGCCGACGCCGATGATCAGGTCGCCGGCCCGCTGCCGGTTCAGCTTGGGCAGCACGCCGTCGCGCTCGACCGCCCCGACCGAGAAGCCGGCCAGGTCGTATTCGCCGTCGCCGTACATGCCGGGCATCTCGGCGGTCTCGCCGCCCACCAGGGCCGCGCCGGCCAATTTGCAGCCGTCGGCGATGCCGGCCACCACGCTGGTGGCGGTGGCGACGTCCAGCTTGCCGGTGGCGAAATAGTCGAGGAACAGCAGGGGCTCGGCTCCCTGGGCCAGCAGGTCGTTGACGCACATGGCCACCAGGTCGATCCCGACCGTGGCGTGCATGCCGGTGTCGATGGCGATGCGCAGCTTGGTGCCGACGCCGTCGGTGGTGGAGACCAGCAGCGGGTCGTCATAACCGGCCGCCTTCAGGTCGAACAGGGCGCCGAAGCCGCCCAGGCCCGCCTCGGCGCCGGGACGCCGGGTGGCCTTGGCCAGGGGCTTGATCGCCTCGACCAGGGCGTTGCCCGCATCGATATCGACGCCAGCCTGGGCGTAGGTGAGGCCGTTCTGGGGGTCGCTCATGCGCTTGCTCTGGCTCGAAGACGGCCCAATGGGCCGTTTTTGAAAGGAAACTTGCCGCTCCCCCTAAGCTTGTGCTTGCAGACTCGGGGGTGCGCGAGGCTATTAGCAGCCGATGACGACGATCACCACTACCGCCGCGCTGGCGGCGTTCTGTAATGAGCTGAAGGGTCAGCCCTTCATCGCCGTGGACACCGAGTTCATGCGCGAAACCACCTACTGGCCCAAGCTGTGCCTGATCCAGGTGGCCTCGCCGGACACCGAAGCCTGTATCGATCCGCTGGCCGACGGCATCGACCTGGCGCCGCTGCTGGACGTGCTGCGCGATCCCTCGATCCTGAAGGTGTTTCACGCCGCCCGCCAGGACGTCGAGATCTTCAACAACCTCGACGCCATGCCCACGCCGCTGTTCGACACCCAGGTGGCCGGCATGGCCGCCGGGTTCGGCGAGCAGATCGCCTACGACGCCCTGGTCCGCCAGATGCTGAAGATCGAGCTGGACAAGTCCAGCCGCTTCACCGACTGGGCCCGCCGCCCGCTGAGCGAGGCGCAGCTGACCTACGCCGTGGCCGACGTCACCCACCTGGCGACCCTGTTCCCCATCCTGCGCGACCGCCTGGACAAGGCCGGCCGCCTGGCCTGGGTGGAAGAGGAGATGAAGGCGCTCAACGATCCGGCCGCCTACGACGTCGATCCGGAGAAGGCCTGGCGCCGCCTGCGTCCGCGCAAGACCGGCGCCAAGTATCTGGCGGTGTTCAAGGCCGTGGCCGCCTGGCGCGAACGCACCGCCCAGACCCGCGACCAGCCGCGCGGCCGCATCCTGAAGGACGAGGCCATCGACGAGCTGGCCACCCAGGCACCGACCTCGCTAGAGGGGCTCAACACCCTGCGCAGCGTGCCCAAGGGCTTCGGCGGCTCCAAGTTCGGTCCCGACCTGCTGGCGGCCATCAAGGCCGCCCTGGCCGACCCGGAGGGCTATGCGCCGGTGCTGGAGAAATCCGGCCCGCCGCCGCCCGCCTCGGCCGGCGCCGTGGTCGAGCTGCTGAAGGTGCTGCTCAAGGCCCGGGCCGAGGAGGCCGGCGTGGCCTCCAAGCTGATCGCCACGGTCTCGGACCTGGAGAAGATCGCCGCCGACGACGAGGCCAACACCCCCGCCCTGCAAGGCTGGCGGCTGGCGGCCTTCGGGGCCGACGCCCTGAAGATCAAGCGCGGCGAACTGGCCTTGGTGCTGGACGGAACCCGGGTTCGTGTGGTGGAAGTGCGCCGCGCGCCCAAGCCGGACTGAGGGCGCGGGAGGGCTTCTCCTGATGTCCGGCGACTGTCGGGGGCGTTGCGTATGGTGGCTTGGGACCAACTGGCGACCGCCTACAGGCCCGCCGCGATTTCCCATCGGCGCCAGATCCCGCTGCGCGTCTTCGTCATCCTGGTCATCGTCGTTGTCACGGCCTGGCGGCCGGCCTTCCATTTCCTGGTTCCCTGGGCCGCGGCCTGCATCGTCGCCCAGATCATCGAGCAGCAAGCGCTGCGCTATTTTCTGAGCCGTTCGGAGCCCGGGCGGGCGGTGGTCCTCAACCTGGTTTCCGACGTGCTGCTGGCCGTGGTGTTCGGCTGGGCCTCGTTGCCGATCTGGGCGCTGGGGACGCCCGTGGCGACGGCTTCGGCCATCATCCTGGTCTCCGGTTCGGTGCTGACCGCCCTGATGGGCGCCGAGGGCTGCATAGCGGCCTTCCTGGCGGCCGTGACGCCGCACATGAGCTACATGCTGGTCCTGCCCCTGACGGCCGGGACGCGTTACGATCCGCTGGGACCCTACTACTTGATGGGCGTGGCCCTGTTCGCCCTGGTGCTGGGCCTGGTGTTCGCCTGGTCGCGGCGCACCTTCGAGGCCGAGCGTTCGGCGCGGCGCCTCGCCGAGGCCCAGACCGCGGCCAAGTCGGCCTTCGTGGCCATGGTCAGCCATGAACTGCGCACGCCGCTGAGCGCGATCCTCGGTGGAGCCGGCGACCTGGCGCGCGAGGCCGCCGATGCGCGGGCCCGCGACAAGGCCGCCCTGATCGCCGACGCCGGGGCGATGATGCGCGCGCTGCTCAACGACCTGCTGGACGTTTCCAAGATCGAGGCGGGCCGGATGAGCGTCGAGACGCTGGACTTCTCGCCGGGGCCGCTGATCGAAGAGACCGTGCGCTTCTGGCGTGACGAGGCCAGGGCCAAGGGGCTGGCGCTGGACCTGGCGGGCGAGCGGGACCTGCCCCCATGGCTGCGCGGCGATCCGGTGCGCCTTCGCCAGATCCTCAACAACCTGTTGTCCAACGCCATCAAGTTCACCGCTCTGGGCCGGGTCGCGCTGGGCGTCGCGGCCGAGCGGCGAGGGGACGGCTGGCGGCTGACCGTCGAGGTGTCGGACACCGGGCCGGGCCTGTCGCCCGAACAGCTGGCGCGGCTGTTCACGGCCTATGATCAGCTGGGCCCCGACACCGCGCGCACCTTTGGCGGCACGGGCCTTGGGCTATCGATCAGCCGGGACCTGGCGCGGCTGATGGGCGGGGACCTGACCGCCCGCTCGCCGCCGCAGGGCGGCGCGGTGTTCCAGCTGACCCTGCCGATGGCGTCGGGCGCGCCGCCGGTTGTCGCCGAAGCGCCGGCGTCCGCGCCCCCGCCCAGCGTGTTCGAACGATCGCCCGTGGCCCTGGTGGTCGACGATCACGAGGTGAACCGGCGGCTCCTGAGCCACATCCTGGACGCCATGGGCGTGCGGGTCGAGCTGGCCGCCGACGGCGAAACGGCCCTGGCCCTGGCCGGCGAGCGGCGCTTCGACGTGATCCTGATGGACGTCAACATGCCGGGCCTGGACGGACTGGAGGCCACGCGCCGCCTGCGCGCCGGGGGACCCAGCAGCGCCACTCCGGTGATCGCCGTCACCGCCGGCGTCTCCGACGCCGAGCGCGAAGCCTGCCGGGCCGCCGGAATGGACGACTGGATCGAAAAGCCGTTCCTGGCCTCGACCCTGCAGCGGGTCCTGTGGCGGGCGCTGGACCCCGATCTGGTCCAAACCTAGAGCGCGTTGGGCGAAGGCGTGAGCGCTTCGCCCGTTCGACGGTCCTAGCCGCCCCAGCGCGCGATGTGCGGGAGGAGGTTGCCAGCCGCCACGGCCAGGGAGCCCAGCACCACGCCGTGGAACACGCAGCCGACGATCACCGTGCGCTTCACCGACCAGCCGGATTGGGCAGCGAAGGCGCGGGCCAGGTCGTTCTGCAGCTGGCGGGCCGGGCCGATCACCGACACGTCGTCAGTGTTGGCGAGTCGCGGTCCGGGCCGCGGGCGCGGCGCCGGAAAGGCGGCGATGTGGTCTTCGGCGTGTTCGATTTCGACGATCCGCTGCTTCTGCATGGATGCTCTCCCCGTTTATGAGGTGGAGCTTGCGACGCCGTGGATAACAAACCGTGCTCGCCGACCGGCGTTCGGGCGCGACGGGGTGTCGCGGCGGCCGCCCAAAGAAAAGGGCCGGCTCCTTGCGGAACCGGCCCCCGACCATCTTTCCAGGCGAAGCGCCTAGTAGGTGAAGCGTACGCCCACCTTGAAAGTCTGGCCGATCAGGCCGGGATAGTGGAAGGTGGTCAGGTAGTTCGGCGCGCTGGCATAGGCGGCGGGGCGCGACCGGAGCGTTCGCGTTGAAGACGTTGCCAATGTTGCCGTTGATTGGGAAGTTGGCCGAGCGCAGGCCGTCGATCAGGACCAGGGTCGAGGAGACGCCCAGGCCGCGCAGCGAGACGGCCGAGCCCCCGGCGCTGAAGCCGCTCTGGAAACCGGTGCCGATCGAGCCGGCGCCGTCAGCCGAGACCGAGCGGATCGCGTCCGTGGCCGTGGTCAGGCCGGCGCGCTGCAGGGGCTGCGAGGTCATCATCGTGACCGGCGAGGGCGTCTCGGTGTCGGTGCGGCGAAAGAGCGAGCCGGTGGCGACGATTTCCTCGACCTCGGTCTGGTCAGCAGGAGCCGCGGGGGCGGCGGTCTGGGCGGCGCCTGGCTGGCGGCGAGCACGACGACAGCGGCGCCGCAGGTCATCGTCGTGGCCATCAGCCGCGCGCGCGTGACCTACGGCTCAGCTTTCCTAAGTGTGGTTGCAGCAGGGCTATCGACGATTGGAACGATCGGTCAAGAGTTGTCGCATTAATGAAATGTAACGTGGGTTCTTTGACACAAAGCGGCACGACTTGACCCCTTTTTTCGGGGGCGAAATGATCGTTTTTCAATGCGTGATTTTGCGCGGATCGTCAATTTTTGCGCCGGAGCCGGTCCGCGCAATCCTGAGATGCGCCTTGGGCGCAGCTTTCAGAGCGCGGTGATCTTGAGCTTCAGGCCCAGGATCGTCGCCAGGGCGCCCGCTCTTTTGGCGGTCTGCTCGCCCAGGAGCAGGTCGGCGTAGCCCGGTTCGGCGGCCAACAGCAGCTCGCCCTTGTCGATGGCGAGTCGCGACCGGGCCAGCAGCGGCGCGCTGCGGCCCGACAGGTCGCAGCCCAGGCGGATGGCGGCGCCGACGGCCCGGGCCCGCTTGAGACGGCCGGGCGACAGCAGGCGCTCCAGCACGTCCAGCTCCGGCGGGTTGAAGGCCGTGGCGTGGCGGGCGAAGGCGGCGGCGGCCAGGAAGGCCCGTTCGGCGTGGGTCTGACCGGCGATCGGCGCGCGCAGCACCTGCTCGAACACCAGGTCGGCGCGATGGTCGGGGTGCAGCCGCGCGCCCAGGTCGGCCAGGCGGCAGGCGGCCGAGGCCAGGATGGCGTCGCGGTCGCCGAAGCACGGCGGCAACTGGGCCAGGGCGGGAGCCAGCCAGGCGTCCAACGCCGCGCCCAGCTCGTCGGCCACGCCCTGCCGCGCGCCCAGGGAGGCGCAGCCCTCGACCAGCGGGTCAAGCCGGCGCACGCCGGGCGGCATGGCCTCGAACAGCAGGCCCTCGCGCACGCCGAAGGCCGAGATCTCGATGCGCTTGAGGTCCAGGCTCTCGATCAGCTGCTCCAGCACCACGGCGGCGTAGGGCAGGGTCTCCGAGCGCTTCCTGCTCATGCCCTCGATGCGGTCGAGCGAGCTTTTCGACTGGTGGGCGACCAGGCGCGCGGCGTCCAGGGCCTCGGCGCGGCCGATGCTGTACTGGTGGACGACGTGCAGCGGATAGCCGGCCAGACGCATGTGCAGCAGGGCTAGGTTGCGCCAGGCGCCGCCCACGGCGTGGAAGACGTCGGTCCTGAAGGCCTGGGCCGCCGGGGCCAGGCGCTGGGCGCACAGCCGCCGCACCTTCTCCAGGTCGAAGCCCTCCGACAAGCCCAGGCTGAACGGGCCCAGCGGCAGGGTGACGCCCAGGCCCGCGCCCGTGGTCTCCAGCCGGACCAGCTCCAGGCTGGCCCCGCCCAGGTCGCCGACCACGCCGGTGGCGTCGGGCGCGCCCGCCAGCACGCCCAGGGCGGCGTAGCGCGCTTCTTCCTCGCCCGACAGCACGCGGGTGGAAAAACCGGTCTCGGCCCTGATCCGCGCGACGAAGGCCGCCCCGTCCTTGGCCTCGCGCACGGCGGCGGTGGCGGCGATGAAGGTCTCGGCCGGCTTGACCGCCTCGAGCACGGCGCGGAAGCGCTTCAGCGCCGCCAGGGTCTGGGCCACGCCCTCGGGATTCAGCCGGCCGCCGTCGCCCAGGTCACGGCCCAGCCCCGCCAGGACCTTCTCGTTGAAGACCGTCCAGATGGCGCGGCCTTCCAGCCGGTACACCACCAGGCGGACCGAGTTGGAGCCGATATCGATAACGGCCGCGTCGCGCGGCGCCGCAAAAGGCATGGGCTTGGTTTAGCGCATTGGGCGGGGAGGGGAAGGCGGAATAGGGTGATTTTTGGGGAATGCTCTCAAGGCGATCGTTCGTTCGAGGAAAGCAACCGATCATCCTGAACCCCAGCTATGATGGGACCCCGGCGAGGGAGGAAATGCGGATGTCGGATCGCCTGAACTCTTGCTGGCTTGTGGCTCTGTTCGCCTCGCTTGCGCTGGCCGGCGACGCCCAAGCCCAATCCGGACTGCGCGCCCTGTCGGAAGCTGAAATCCTGCAGCGATTCACGAATGTGCGCCTGGGTCCCGACGGTCAGGAAGGCACGCGGTACTTTCGTTCGGCCGGGGTTTTCGAGCAACTCGCACGACTGCCGCTCCATGGGCGCTATTGGGCCAGTGGATCACGTCTCTGCACGCAGATCTCCGCCGACGCGCAGGCGCCGTCCTGCGTTGACGTGCGGATCGACGCCAAGGGTCTGCTCTACATGGGCGAGGCGAATGGCCGTGTGCGGGAGATCATCCTCGAACCCAGCGCGCCGTGAACGAAGGTCTTCCGGCTCAGCGCTTGAGGCCGACCAGGGGCGCGGGATCGTGCAGCGTCCGCCGGCAAGCGCGCACGCGCCAGCCCGCCTTGCCCTTCTGGTAGTAGCAGGCGCCGAAGCTGACCGGATGGCCGTTCGCGCGGCGTCCGCCCTTGATCATGGCGTAGGCGCCGTCGCGGCTGATCAGCAGGTGCTCGACCGGCTTGGGCCGGACCGGGCAGCGGCCCCACGAGCGGCCGTGGCCCATCACCTGCCAGGGCGGCCCGTAGATCACGCCCGACTTGAACAGCGCGCGTTCGCGGGCCCTGGCCCAGGCCAGGTCGGCGGCGTCGCCCACCTGCGTGTCGCCGGGGACCGCGGGCAGGGCGAAGATCGCGCAGATCCGCGCCTGCTCGGCCGGGCGCGGGCCGCACCCCGCCACGCCCAGCGCCGCCAGGACGACGAACGCGCGCCTCACGCCGGCCTCAACCCCGTCGGCGGGGCCCGACGTGGTCGAAGGCCTGGGGCAGGTCCTTCACCTTGTGGCCCCGGCCCGACAGGCTGGGATTGGTCATGAAGTATTCGTGGGCCGAGAAGGCGCCCTTGCGGTCCCAGGCCGGGTCGCGGGCGTAGTGACCCTCGGGGTCCAGGTTCCAGCTCTGGGCCTCGTCGTTGAGGTTGGCGACCATGATCTGGTTCAGCACCTGCTGGTGCACGGTGGGGTTCTCGACCGGGACCAGGCTCTCGACCCGGCGGTCCAGGTTGCGCGGCATCCAGTCGGCCGAGCTGATGAACACCCGGGTCTGGGCGCTGGGCATCGGACCGCCGTTGGCGAAGGCCACCACGCGGGCGTGCTCCAGGAACCGGCCGACGATCGACTTGACGCGGATGTTCTCCGACAGTCCTGCAATCCCAGGTCTTAAACAACAAATCCCGCGCACCACCAGGTCGATCTGCACCCCGTCCTGGCTGGCCGAGTAGAGGGCGTCGATGATCTGCGGGTCGACCACGGCGTTCATCTTGGCCCAGATCGCCGCCGGCCGGCCCTCGCGGGCGTTGCGGGCCTCGGCCGCGATCATGGTCAGGAGGTCCGGCTTCAGCGTCTCGGGGCTGAACGACAGCTTTTCCAGCCCGTGCGGCTGGGCGTAGCCGGTGATGAAGTTGAACAGCTTGCCGCCGTCCCGGCCCAGGGCGGGATCGCAGGTGAACAGCGACAGGTCCGTATAGACCCGCGCCGTCTGCGGGTGATAGTTGCCGGTGCCGAAGTGGCAGTAGGTGCGCAGGGCCTCGCCCTCGCGCCGCACCACCACCGACAGCTTGGCGTGGGTCTTCCAGTCGACGAAGCCGAACACCACGTGCACGCCCGCGCGCTCCAGGTCTCGAGCCCACTTCAAATTGTTTTCTTCGTCAAACCTGGCCTTGATCTCGACCAGGGCGGTGACGTTCTTGCCGTTGTCGGCCGCTTCGATCAGGGCCGCGACGATCGGGCTGTCCTTGGACGTCCGGTACAGGGTCTGCTTGATCGCCAGCACGTTGGGGTCGCGCGCCGCCTGGCGGATGAACTGCACCACCACGTCGAAGCTCTCGAACGGGTGGTGGACCAGGATGTCCTTCTCGCGGATCGCCGCGAAGCAGTCGCCGCCGTGGTCGCGGATGCGCTCGGGGAAGCGGGCGTTGAACGGCTTGAACTTCAGGTCCGGACGGTCGGGCGGGATCAGCTCGGCCATCTGGGCCAGGCCCAGCTTGCCGTCGACCAGGATCACGTCGTCGGGCTGGGCGCGCAGGCCCTCGACGATGAACTCGCGCAGGTCGTCGGGCATGGTGGTCTGGATCTTAACCCGCACCACGCGGCCCAGGCGGCGCTTCTTCAGCCGCGCCTCGAACTCGCGCACCAGGTCCTCGGCCTCTTCCTCGATCTCCAGGTCGCTGTCGCGGATCAGACGGAACAGGCCGCGGCCCTCGACCTCGTAGCCGGGGAACAGGTGGCCCAGGAACAGGATGATGAAGCTCTCCAGCGCCACGATCCGCCGCTCGCGCTTGCGCGTGCTCTTGGCCGGCGCCTGGGAGAGCTCCCAGAACCGCTGCACCTGGCTGGGCACCGGCACCAGGGCGTAGAGGTGCTTGTCGTCGGCGATCCGCCGCAGCTTGAGCGCCAGGCAGAAGCCGAGGTTGGGGATGAACGGGAACGGGTGGGCCGGGTCGATGGCCAAGGGAGTCAGCACCGGGAACATCCGGGTCAGGAAGATCTCCTCGGCCCGCTCGCGGTCGGCCCCCACGATGTCCTTGGCGTCCAGCAGCTTGAGGCCCTCGCCCCACAGCTCGGCCCGCACCTCGCGCCAGATCCGCTGCTGCTCGGCCATCAGCTCGGCGGCCGAAGCGTTGATCCGCGCCAGCTGCTCGCCCGGCGTCAGCCCGTCCTGGCTGACCACCCGCACGCCCTCGCGCACCTGGCCCTTCAGGCCGGCCACCCGGACCATGTAGAATTCGTCGAGGTTGTTGGCGCTGATCGACAGGAACCGCAGCCGCTCCAGCAGCGGGTGGCGCGGATTGGCGCTCTCCTCCAGGACCCGCTGGTTGAAGGCCAGCCACGAGGTCTCGCGGTTGAAGAACCGCTCGGGCGAGCCCAGCAGCTCCTCGTCCAGCCGCAGGCCCGCCAGATCCGGCGCGGCCGGCGAGGGCGCGGCGGGCAGGTCGAGGGCGGCGGCGTCGGTCATGGGGGGCTCCGGTCTACTGTGTACAGAGTGACGGAGGGTGGTGACAGGAGCAAGACAAAGGGGGCGGGGGCGATGCGAAGCTTCGCCTGGAAAGAGGGAGGCCGTATTCGCGGCGCGACGTCACGAACCGTTGTCATCCCGGACGAGCGCGCAGCGCGAAGATCCGGGACCGGGGCCTGAGCTCGGCGCTTCTGGCGGTCCCGGATCTGCGGCCTTCGGCCTTGTCCGGGATGACAACCGTCTAGGAAATGGAGGGAGCCGCCCTCACTCCTCCTCGTCGTCCCCGCCGAAATCCAGCACCGCCAGGGCCAGGGCCTTGTTGACCTCGCGGCCCTGCTCGATGGAGGCCTCGTCCAGGGCCGCCACCGCCGCCAGGGCGGCCGGCGCGGAGCGAGGCAATCTCGCCATCAGGTAGGGATAGAGGTCCGTCGCCGGCCGGATGCCCGCGGCCTCGAAGCCGCGCCGCAGCACGGCCTCCAGCACCAGGTCGTCGGGTTCCTCGATCCGGGCCACGGTCAGGGCGTTGAGCCGCGAGCGCAGGTCGGGCACGTCGGCCTCCCAGGCCACCGGGGCCAGGCGGCCGGTCAGCAGCAGCGAGCCGCCGTCGACCCCGGCCATGTTGATCAGGTGGAACAGGGCCTCGTCGTCGACGAGGTCGCCGTCAGCGCGGCGGTCGGCGTCCTCGACCAGCAGCGGCCGGCCGCGCAGGGCGGCCAGGTCCAGCGGCCCGTGGCCGGTGGAGGCGGCCTTGATGACCACGGCCGAGGTCCGCCGCGCCCAGTCCCGCGCCAGGTGCGTCTTGCCCGTCCCCGCCGGCCCGACCAGGGCCAGCCGCCCGTCGGGCCAGGCCGGCCAGGCGTCCAGGCTCTCCAGCGCCAGGGCGTTGGTCGGCGACGCCGCGAACGACTCCCGGTCCCAGCGGGGCGGTGCGGTCAGCGGCAGTCGGAACTGACGGGGCAAGGCGGCGTCCGGACAGGGTTACTCGGTTACCGGAGATATAGGCTGCGTCGCGGCGGAGGGCGAGGTGGGCGGACGGTTTGGCTGGGGATGAGGGGCGGGGAGGTGTGGATGGAGACATTGAGCTGCCCGTCCGCCCCATATATATTGAAAGTTGCACCAATCTCACGGTCGCCCTGGTGGCGCGAGTAAGATAAATCTAGGGGGAAATCTTGAGCGGCCGAAATCCTGCAGAAGAGCTCATATCCACGCGAAAGAACGTATTTGAAATATTTGTACTGACGTTAGTTATAGCTCTCGGAGTAAATCTTGTATCCGGAAGCTTGTCTTTAATCTGGTCTAAGTCTCTTTACATACAAATTGTATTTAGTGCGGTATGCATTTCTTTTGGCTTAGCATTTCTTACGGGAAAGATACTTTCATCATTAACGAGAGTTGTGTCGATTGAGGGGGTTCAGCTTTTGGATGAGAAATCCAATAAAATAGTCGAAATTGAACGATATAGATTTTCAGAATCTAGCAGAGATCACATGGATTCTATTTTTTCTGAGAATAAGGCCATCAAGCGCCTCTGGGAATCGGGAAGTGTCGCGCCATCCATTCGTGGTGAGGACGGGAAATACACCAGAAATGTCTCTCAAGTACATAAGCTTCAGAGAGAGCAGCTGGAGTATTTTATATTAGATAGCTTATCCACTCATTTAACTGACTATTTCAATAGGAACGGGTTGAAGGGTGAGGCAGTTATTACGTTTGGCCGAAGAGACATACCTGCGGTCCTCCTCGATAATAGATTTCTTGAGCTTTTTTCCCGCCCAATGGAGGATCGTGAGGGATTCAGGCATCATGAAGCGCCATCAGGACCTGGTGCCGAAGTTGTGTACGCAATGGGAAGTGGCGGAGAAAGATTCGATCGATTTGACCTCACCCTCCCAAAGGGATCTCGAATCCAAAGAAATGGCCAAAATATACTGATAGTTACCCCGAGATTCAAAATGGAAATATCGACCGAATTTGAAGGATATTCTACTTTTATTGAACCATATTTCGTTGAGAAATACGTAGGAAGAGAGTGGATGGGCGTCGGTGCTTATAAAATATCTTCGCTCATATCGGTGAAATTTTTCCCAATATCAATTATCACTCCCTCTGGATGGGGGTATTATAGGTGGGTGGATTCGTTTTTATCAAATATCGAAAAGAAAATTTCATTCAGACTATTCAAAGAATATATAGGTTGGGAAATCGCCAGAACAACTATGATGATGAGTAATTCCAAGCCGTCAAAGGGACGGTAGAAGGATTGGCTGATTATACTGCCACCTCCCTCGCCGCCTGGCGCGCCCGCATCACCAAGCCCGCCGGCCCCCTCGGCAAGGCATCCCGCGCCGTCCAGCGGAAGATCAACACGATCATTCCCGAGAAGGTCCACGCCGCGATCACCGCCGCCATGGAGGCGATGACCAGGGCGATCCTGACCGGGGCCGACTTCGCCACGGCGTCTCCGCTCCGGGACGCCACCCTGGAGCAGCGCGAGGCCAAGGTCGCCGCCGCCATCCAGGGCTGGAAGACCGCCGCCGGGGCCGAGGGCGGGGTGGCGGGGGCGGGCGGGTTCCTGCTGGCGGCGGCCGACTTCCCGCTGCTGATGAGCTTCAAGCTCAAGCTCTTGTTCGAGATCGCCGCCCTCTACGGCCATGACGGGAGCGTGCTGAGCGAGCGGCTCTATATCCTGCACATCTTCGAGCTGGCCTTCTCGGACGTCGAGCACCGCCGCAAGGTGCTGGAGGCCATGGACGACTGGGACGCGCGGCCGCATCCGGCCGACCTGAAGGGCTTCGACTGGCGCTCGTTCCAGCAGCAGTACCGCGACCACATCGACCTGGCCAAGCTGGCCCAGCTGCTGCCAGTGGTCGGCGCCCCGGTCGGGGCCGTGGTCAACTGGCGCCTGACGGCGCACCTGGGGAAGACGGCGATGATGGCGTATCGGATGCGGTGGCTGGCGGGGGAGGGGCGGGGCGCTTCCTTGAACCCTCTCCCAGCGGGAGAGGGAGGGGCCCAAGCGTAGCTTGGGAGGGTGAGGGGTTACATCCTGTCCGATTTCACACAGAGCCCGTGCCGGCACGCCGGCCGGCGGTTTACGCCCTCACCCTCCCACCGCTGCGCGGCGGGCCCCTCCCTCTCCCCACGGGAGAGGGTGTCGCGGGGATCGAGCGGCGTGCATCCCCGCCAGCGCCACGAAAAATGCCAATAACGCCAACGTCCTGCGAAAAAGCGAGCGTCACCGGTCCTCGGCGCCGAAACCGCCCGTATCCTTGACTCACCTCGTCGCGGGGAAGGGCGCATGGCCAGCGACCGATGCGGCGGCGGGGGGCGATCGAGCGGGTAGCTCCTTCGGCCGAGGCTCGCGTGTGTAGGAGTCTCGTCCAACCTTGCGTCTCTGGTGCCGGTCGGGCCTGTTATACAGATACGACGTGACGTGAGGGCCGACGGAGCAACAGGCGGGCGGTGACGCGCTCGCGGTCCGGGACCGGGTGTCGTTGACCTGGCCCGCCCGTCGGAGGCTTCAAGGCGGCGAGGCCCGAACAGGGCTCAGCGCCGCAGGCTTCCGAATAACGATGGCGCGGAGCGATCGGGCTTCGTCGAAACGGTAACAACTCAAACACTCCGGACGATGTCCGGCGCTCCGCGACCCTTTCCATCAGCTCAGCGGTTTCCGCGTGAGCATGAGACGTCGTGCCCGTGAAAGACCCCCTCAGTCGGCTTCGCCGACAGCTCCCCCAACGGGGGAGCAGCTATGCGGTGCGGCGGCCGGTCAGATCCTCCCCCTCTGGGGGAGGTGGCCCGAAGGGCCGGAGGGGGCTC
>Ga0209257_1000263_pt1 | contig 120530 bp, 111 predicted proteins | sample AraplaCvi_mCL_r2_FD_184277 | JGI IMG/M metagenome (GOLD analysis project Ga0209257, IMG submission 184277) | Arabidopsis root microbial communities from North Carolina, USA - plate scrape MF_Cvi_mCL_r2 (SPAdes) (version 2) | ecosystem: Host-associated > Plants > Roots > Endosphere | place...
TTCCTGCGTTTCGGCCATCGCGTCCTTGCCCTTGTAGGGAGCCAGTGCGGCATCTTCGGTGATGCCCGGCTTGCTGCCGTCGGCATAGGTGGAGATGGTGGAAATGAAAAGGTATTGGCCCACATTCCCCTTCAGCACCTTGCCGGCATCGCGCACCCAGAACGGCAGGCTGGTGGGGTTGTCGATGCAGACATCCCACTTGCGGCCCTGCAGCGACTTCAGGTCACCGGTGTTGCGGTCGCCGTGAAGCTGCTCCACTTCGCCGGGCCATTCCGGCGACGGCCGCTTGCCGCGGTTGAACAGCGTCACCTTGTGGCCGCGTGCCAGCGCGTAGTTGACCTGGAATGGACCGGTGAAACCGGTGCCGCCCAGGATCAGGATGCTCAGCGGCTTGGCTGCTCGGGCCACCGGGGCCGCGGCTTGCGCCGCAAGCGAAGGCAGTGCAGTCGCGGCGGCGGTCAGCGCACCGAGTTTGAGCAGGTCGCGGCGAGTGGGCATGCACGGTCTCCAGGAGGTTGGCGGAAGGCCACTCTGGCACCGCCGCCCCCTGGGGCGCGTGTGGCTTAAGTCGGGGGTGCGGGCCTGCCGCCAAGCGAGGCAAAGAAGCCGGTAGGAGGTAGGAGCGACGTGAGTCGCGAATATTCCCGGGGGCCTTCGCGACTTACATCGCTCCTACGGCTTACCCGCCGGGGGGCGAGAGGCTCAGGCCTCAACCGCGCCGCGCGGCCGCTTCCTCAGCCCGAGATCTCCCGCACCGCCTTCACCGCTCGCTCCACTTGCTCAGGAGTATTGACCAGGCTCGGCGCCAGCCGCGCGTAGGTGATCGCATAGGGGCTGGTGCTGGCGATGACGTTTTTTGCCAGCAGGCGCTTGACCACCTCGGCCGGTTTCACCCCTTCGACTTCGAAGGACACCAGCCCGGCCGACAACTCGCCCGACATCGGCGTATGCAGCCTGACCTTCGGATTCCCGGCCAGACCGGCCTTGCATTGATCGTTCAAGGCACGGATGCGCGCGGCCACGCGCGCCTTGCCCATCCGTTGGTGCATGGCGAAGGCCGCCGCCGTGGCCCATTGATGGTCGTAGGCGACGAAACCGCCGGGGCTCATGCGATCGGCGTTGTTGGGCGTGGCGATGGCGGTCTGCTTTTCCCACGCGGTGTACTGGTCGAAGTCGCTGAAGCTGGGGATCAGCGGGCGCAGCCGTGCCCAGTTTTCCGCGCTGGCCCAGACCAGCCCGGTGCCGCGTGGGGCGAACATCCACTTGTGCGTACCGGCGCAGAAGTAATCGGCGCCCATGCTTGCGACGGTTTCATCGGTGCTGCCCAGCCCGTGCACGCCGTCGACCACCAGCAGCACCGGCGCGCCGCTGCGCGCGCGCAGGGCAGCGGAGATCTCGCGGATGGGCAGGCGGATGCCGCTGCTGGAATGCACCCAGGTCAACCCCACCACCCGCGTCTTCGGGCCGATGCCGGCCAACAGCGCGGCGATCAGCGAATCGGTGCTGGCGGTGGCCGCATCGGCGAACAAAGGGATCATGCGCATGCTGGCGCCGGCGCGTTCGGTGGCCAGGCGGATCGATTCGTGGTGCGAGTAGTGGTCGTGCGTGGTGCACAGCACCTCATCGCCCGGCTTGAGCGGCAGGCCGTGGTAGACCAGCGCCAGGCCGGTAGTGGTGTTGGCCGTCAGGCACACCTCTTGCGCGCGGCCGCCCAGGTATTGGGCGATTTCGGCCTTCACTTGCAGCGGCACATTGTGGGCTTCGTCCTCGAATAGCCCCTGCTCGACCACCAGGAAGGGATTGGAATCGATTGCGCGCCGATAGCCTTCGATGGCCTCGCGCACCGGCGCCGGATGGCTGGCGATGAAGAAGCTGGCGAAATGCAGGTAGGCCGGATCCAGCGCGAACTGGGCGCGCACGGCCTCCCAGTCGGACAGATCGGCGGGCGCCGCGGCCTGCGCGGCCAGCGCCGTGAGCAAGGCGGAGGGAACCAAGGCGCCCGCGGCCAAGACGGTCGGAGCGGTGAGGAAACGACGACGTGTCAGCACCATCGGACTGCTCCCAACGCAGGGGAAATACCCTCATTTAAGGAGCCAACGCCCAACCACGCGAAGAACGGACAGTCCGTTCGTCTGCGGCAGGGCGGGACCCGCCGGCTATCGGTCGTGCGCGAGCATGAAATCCAGGGCCGCGCAGACCGCGGCGACCTGTGCGGCATTGCATTGTTCCGGGGTCGCGCGCGGACTGTCCGGGTAGACCTCGGTAGTGGTGGTAAAGCGCGCGTTGGTGACGCCTGCGCACAGGCCGAGCCGCTTGAAGGCGTATTGGATGACGCCCGGCGCGATCACCGGCGAGCCGATGATTTCGCCCTTGGCGTCGGCCGGCGCGATGTGGGTGACCTGGGCCACCGCCGCGATCACCGCGTTCTGGAAATCGGGCTGCGGATTGTCGGTGTCGTCGACCAGGTAGAAGCCGTCGGGAATTTCTCCCGGCTCGTACGCTTTGCCATCGCGGGCGGCCAGCGCGGGACGGAATTCGGATTCGTCGGTGTCGGTGGTCTCGTGCAGGTCGATGTGCATCGACACGCGATCGCGCAGCGGCGCGATCAAGCGCATCAGGGCGGCCGATTCCTCGGCCGGGCTGTTGTCGCGGAACGAACGGTTGGGGTCCACCGCATCCGCATTCCAGCGATGGATACGTTCGTAGGCCCAGGGGCTGATGCAGGGGGCAACGATCAGGTTGGCCACACCTTCATAGCCCGATGCGCGATCTGCAAGGAACTGCAGCGCGCCGTGCACGCCGCTGGTTTCGTAGCCGTGCACGCCGCCGGTGACCAACGCCACGGGAAGGTCCTCGCGCCATAGGCGGCTCTTGAGTACGAACAGCGGGTAGGTGTCGGCATCGAATTGCAGGCGGCCGTATTCGCTGACTTCGAAACGCTCGCGCAAGCCGTCGATCTCCCGTACCACGTCTTCCCGATAGCTTCGCTGGCGGACCTGGCGCGCGCGCCAGGCCGCCACTTCCGCCGGACCCCAAGGCTGTCCGGGGATGCCGATGGGATAGAAGGCCTGGATATTCATCTGAGCGCTCGCTTTGCTGTTGCCGGCTGTGGAAGGCCGGCACTTTAACATCGCGGTCAGCAGCGCCCTGCGCTGTTGTGCGGTGCAACTTCAATTGGTCGGTGCGTTGTTGTTGTCGATTTCACCGCCACTGGTTCGTCGACCAGGCAAGAACGAGGCTATTTCGCTCCTGGCGTCCGTTTTCTCCCCCTCCAACGAGAGCTCACATGTCCTTCCAAGCCTACCTGGACAATATCCAGACCAAGACCGGCAAAAGCCCTGCCGAACTCCGCGCCATCGCCGTAAAAAAGGGCTATGCCAACGCCAAGGGCTTGCTGCCAGGGTTCAAGGCCGGCGATATCCTGGCCTGGCTCAAACGGGATTTCGATCTGGGCCACGGGCATTCGATGGCCATCGTGGCCTTGTTGAAAGGCACCAAAAAAGAAGGCGACCGATGACTCGCAGAGTGATCGCCCGACAGTGGATGGAGATCAAGAGCTCGCGCCGGGACGGCGCTCCCACCAGTGCATGTTGAGGAGATACGCATGAAAAACTTCCTGGCCATCTACACCGGCTCGGCCGAAGGCATGGAGCAATGGAAAGCGCTTCCCGAACCAACCCGCCAGCAACGCGAGCAAGCAGGAATGCAGGCGTGGGGACAATGGGCCAGCAAGCATGCCAAGGACATCGTCGAACAAGGCGCGCCGCTGGGCAAAACCAAACGCGTCACCACCGAAGGCATTGCCGATATCCGCAATGCGATGGCGGCCTATACCGTGGTCAAGGCCCAATCGCACGAAGCGGCTGCCGCCATGTTCGAAAACCACCCGCATTTCTCGATCTTCCCCGGTGACGGCGTGGAGATCATGGAATGCCTGCCGATGCCCGGGGCTTAGCAGCTCCCTGCGCCTTTTTCACGCCATTTGAGCGCCGCAGGGTGCAAATGGTGCGCGCGTCAATCCAAGTCCACCAAAGGAGATCCACCATGATCCGCAAGCACGCAGTTCCAATGACCTTGCTCGCCCTGCTCTGCGCCGGCCCCGTGGCCGCACAGGAAGCCCCCAAGATGACGCCGGAACAGCTGGCAATGATGGAGGCCTACCAGAAGGCCGGCACGCCCGGCGCGCAGCACCAGCAACTGGCCAGTCTGGCCGGCACTTACGATCTGACCGTCAAGGGCTGGCACAGCCCCGACGCGCCACCGACCGTCGACACCGGCACCGCCACCCGCAAGATGATCCTCGGAGACCGGGTGATGGTGGAGGAAGTGACCTCGCAGATGATGGGCCAGCCCTTCAGCGGCCAGGGCCTGCACGGCTACGACAACGTCACCGGCAAGTACTGGGCCACCTGGAGCGACAGCATGAGCACCGGCCTGATGCTCAGCGAAGGCACCTGCGACGCCAACCTGGCCTGCACCTACACCGGCACCTATCACGATCCGGTGACCAAGAAGCCGCAAACCTCGCGCATGACCACGCGCTGGACCGACAAGAGCACCGAAGTGTTCGAGATGTACGGCCCCGGCCCGGACGGCAAGGAAGCCAAGATGATGGAAATTACCTACAAGAAGCGTGCGCAGTAAGGCGGGCGATTCACGAATGCCATCGATCTGCATCGACCCCTGAAATCGTCCTCCCGATTGAGGTCGGGAGGCCGATTCGGACCGCGGCGGTCTTCGCACCGGTGAAAGAGCACGCCACTCACAGGTCGTCATCCCGGCGAAAGCCGGGACCCAACTGTGCGTGCTCGTGTAGCTGGGTCCCGGCGGCCAGGACAAGGGACGTGCCGAGCATGGGAATTCCTGTGGTGTTTGCAAGGACCCCCAGTATAGGGTCAGGGCCGCGACCGGCAGCAGTTCCAGCCCCCTACAACAAAAACGAAGAACTATTCCCCCGCCCGCGGGGGAAGGTGCCGAAGGCGGATGAGGGCGCTTTTCGCCGTACACTCGCTCCCCAGCACAGGATCAAGGCGAGTTGAACCTACCGCCAGACCTGCCGGCCTCTTGCGCGACTCACGTCGCTCCTACGGGCAACTATCGCACCGCACGCGTTGCCGCTGTCGGCGTTCCCCAGGTCACCAGCGTCAGCGCCTTTCCATCCGGCGAAAACCGCAACTCGAACGGCCGCTCTTCGGAAAAGAAATGAGTAGCCGACGCGGGCGCGAACACGAACCGCGCCTGCTGGCCCACCAGCGTGGCAACCAGCTTGCCGTTCTCCGGCGTCAGCACCAGTTCCATCGCCGGTTGCAGTTGCAGCGTCCACCGGCCGGCAAGCGCCTGCAAGGTGGCATCGGATTGCGCTGCGGGAAGGAACGACAACGAGCGGCTGGTCTGCACCGGCGTTGCGGTTTCCGCAGCCAACCTCCACACGCCGTCCTGCTCGCGCACCCACAGCGCAGTCCAGCGCGAAACGCCGCTTCGCGGCAGCCCGCCGAAGTAGCTGGACACGCTGTCCTCCACGCCGCGCAGCAGCACGGTGTCGTCGGTCAGGCGAATGGCTTCCTGTTCGCGCGTCTCGGACGACACCAGGCGGCGCAGATCGTCCTCGCGGCGCTGCTCAAGCATGTCGGCGGTCACCCGCATGCCGCCGATATCGACGTAGACATAGTGCTTGGACAAACCGGCCCGGTAAGTGGCCATGTCGCCTCGTCCGTGCGCGGCGGCCAGTTCGTCGTCGCGCTGCATCACTTGCGCAATCACCGGATCGTCCGATTCCGCCGCAAGAGCCGGGAACGCCGTCGCCAACATCAACCCACACAGACTCAGCAATGCGCGCATGATCCGGTCCTCTATGGTTTCCTTCGTCGAACGCGACACAGCCCGCCAGCCGGCCAACGGCCAATCAGGCGGATGCGCGATCGATCGCAAGGGCTGGAGCCTCGCCGGGCGGACTCGTATGCTTTCGGTCCATGACCGGCAAGACTTGGAGTGCCATGAGCGAGCAGACGTTGTCGGGTTCCTGTCATTGCGGCGACACCGGCTGGACGCTGAGCGGCGACCCGGGCTCGATCACCGCCTGCAACTGCACGTTATGCCGGCGCTACGGCGTGCTCTGGGCTTACGACTACGAGAACGAGCGCATTGCGGTGGTCGGCCCAACGCGCACCTACACGCGCAGGGGCAAGCACGACCCGGCGCTGGAGATCCATTTCTGTCCCACCTGCGGCTGCGTCACCCATTGGCGTGGCTTGAAAGTGGACGAAGCCGGTCGGCGCCGAATCGCGGTCAATATCCGCCTCGCCGCTCCGGAAGCCGTGGCGCATTTGCTGATCGACCACTTCGACGGTTTGGACAGCTTCGACGACCTGCCCAGCGATGGCAGGTGCGTGCGGGAGATGTGGTTCTAGCGCTCAGGCAGGGCTGCGCGCCCTGCGGGCCTGCAGTGGCCGCTTCTCGAACCAATGGTCGGCGTAGGGGTTGTCGTTGTAGCGGGGAATCTCGCGGTAGCCGTTACGGGTGTACAGCGCATGGGCTTCGGTCAGCGCACGGTTGGTGTCCAGCTGCAGCGTAACCAGGCCCATGCGCTTGGCATGTTGCTCGAGGGCATCCAGCAGGCGCTGGGCGATTCCCAGGCCACGCGCGTGCGGCGCCACCCACATGCGCTTGATCTCGCCAGTCTTGCGCCCGGTCACCTTCAGCCCGCCGCAGCCCACTGCACGCCCGTCCAGGCGCGCGATCAGGAACAGTCCTGCGGGCGGCACCAGTTCTTCCGGATTGGCCGACACGGTGCGTGCGGGGTCGAATCCGTTATCGAAGCGTTCCTGCAGTTCGCGGAAATACGCCTCAATGCAGGCATGGGCCTCGGCGCTGTCGGGATCGGCAAGCTCCACCGTCACCGCCGAGGCGCGCATCAGCCGTTCCACTTCGGCCATCGCCGCGACCATGCGTTCGCGCTGCGTTGCTCCAAGCGCGCTCAGCAACGAGGTGGCGAAATCCTGCGAACGGCGATCCAACGCTTCGAATTCCCGCAGCCCTTTGCGGGTCAGCACCGCCCGCCGCACCCGGCCGTCGCCGGCGGCGCGTTGCGAATCCACCAGGCCCTGCGCTTCCAGCGAGCGCAGCATGCGACTGAGATAGCCCGAATCCAGCGACAGCCGCGCGCGCAAATCGCGCAGGTCAGCGCCGCGCCGGCCTATCTCGAACAACAGCCGCGATTCGCCCAGCGGACGGCCACGTCCCAGGTAGTCGTCGGACAGCACGCCAATGCGCTGGGTGACGGCGCGGTTGAAGTTGCGGACTTGCTGGATCTGGTCTTGGTCCATTTATCTGACTTTAGTCAGACATATGGCGAGTGTCAATGCCACGATGTGCAAGCAAGACGCCCGCACACAGCGTCGTAGGAGCGCCGTAGGACCGCCGTAGGAGCGACGTAAGTCGCGAATTCCATCTACCGCCAAGCACTTTTCCCATTCGCAACTTACGTCGCTCCTGCGCCCTACCCGGCCGCCTTGGCGCGCCTATCCGCTGAGGTTAGCCACGCGGCGGGCAACTTCGGGGTGGTCGCGGTAGTAGCGGGCGTTGTCGGCCAGGGCGCGCCAGCGTTGGTGGTCGTTGAGCAGGCGGGTGAGGTGGCGCAGGGTGCCGGTAAGGGCGCGACGCCAATGCAATACGAAGCACGGAGAAGGTGGGACAAGGCACACCTTGCCGGGTGTATGCAGGTAATGCTTGATTGAAATGCAATTTCGATTCAAGTTACGCGCTCTCCATAGCACCTGGCCCGAATCTGGATCGCATGTTCAAAAGCTCAGACAAGAAGATTTCCAAGCTTGCCTATGCCGCCATGGATGCCGGCCAGTTGCGGGAAGCTTCGGAACACTTCGCTGCTCTGCTACGGTCCCAGCCTGATTCCCACAACTACCACTACATGCGCGGTCTGGTGCACAAGTATCTGCGGGACTGGCCGGTCTCGTTGCAGCACAATCTTCGGGCGGTGGAAACGGCGCGCGAGATGGACCAGGCGTCGCACTGGAACGCCGGCATCGCCGCTACGGCCATGGGTGAGTGGGCCGTGGCGCGGCGGCAATGGCAGGCGTGTTCCATCAAGGTTCCGGAGGGCGATGGACCGGTCGAAGGTGATTTCGGCCTGGCCAGCGTCAGGCTCAATCCCTGGGGTAGCGGCGAAACCGTGTTCGCCCGCCGAATCGACGTGGTACGCGCACGCTTGTTGAACGTGCCGCTGCCGGAAAGCGGCTATCGCTTCGGCGACATCGTGCTCAACGACGGCGCCAGTACCGGCAGGCGAGAGATAGAAGGCGGCACTGTGCCGGTTTTCAATGCGATGGCACGGTTGGTTCCTTCCGACTTCAAGACTTACGCCGTGTTCGTCGGGTGCGACGAGCCTGCCGATGTGGAAGCGTTGCTGGAGGCGTCGGTTCCTGGCATCGGCTACGCAGAGGACTGGACTCACTCCGTCGTGCATTACTGCCTGCGCTGCAGCTATGGAACGCCGCATCGCCACGACCAGGCCGATGCGGATGAGGGCTGGAACGGGGATCGCAATGTGGGCATAGCGGCCCAGAGCCGCGCGTCGCTGGACCGCTTGCTGACCCAATGGCAGGCCAAGGGCAGCGGGCGTCGGGTGGACGATATCGATGACCGCGAGCACCCCGAAACGTCACCGGAGGAAGGGCAAGTGTGGTGGCGTGGACGGGATGAGGATGACCAGGCTTAGATGCCGTAGGAGCGACGTAAGTCGCGAAACCCACGCACCACGAACCAACTCCCTCCTTCGCCCTTTACGTCGCTGCTACGCCCTACCCGGCCGCCTTGGCGCGCCTATCCGCTGAGGTTAGCCACGCGGCGGGCAACTTCGGGGTGGTCGCGGTAGTAGCGGGCATTGTCGGCCAGGGCGCGCCAGCGTTGGTGGTCGTTGAGCAGGCGGGTGAGGTGGCGCAGGGTGCCGGTGAGGGTGATGCGGGCCAGTTGGTGGGCGGCGGGGGCCAGGCTGGCGTCCAGCAGTTCCAGCAGGCAGCGGATGCGGTCCAGGCAGTCGTCGGATTCGAGTTCGGCGGCGGCGCTGATGCGGTCCAGGTGCTGGGTGTCGCAGGCGGCGATGCCTGAATCGGCCAGGGCATGCGCGCCGCCGCCCTGCAGCAGGTTGAGCAGGGTTTCCAGCGGGGTTGGGCCTTCCGCCAGGCCGGGCGGGAGATCGGCGAAGGCGAGTTCGGCGGGGTTGTCGAATGCTTGGCGCGGTTCGGGGGTTGTCATGGCGACGGCTTCCTTGGTCCTTGATGCGCGGGCGCTTGTTGCATGGGCGATCCATACAACGTCCATCCCTAGATACCGGACGCTGGGCCGTCCGGATACTACGAACTTCGTAACCCTACCCGCGTTTCCCGGTTATCTGAAAAACAGATATGGGCTTAGGTATCGAGAAACCTATTTCTTAGGCCGTGCGTTAACCCTGCAGATCGTCATCCCGGCGAATGCCGGGATCCATCTATGCGTGCACGCGAGGTTGGATCCCCGCGCCCGCCTGGACGAGGATCCAATAGCAGCGCTATTGCTTCGTTGATAACCGCCTAGTTCCACTCCTAGCCGGTTCTGCGAAATCTCCGGAAGAACAGATACCAAGCTACATAAGCCGCCAAGCAAACAGCGAGATTCCAGACCAATGTCCCAACTGAGATAGAGCCTTCCACCGAGCCAATCAGAAAAATAACAAGAAAAACGCTCATCACCTGCAGCAAAACGAAGACACCAAGGATCTGCACCAAGGGATAGCGCCCTGTACCGCGCAGAAAGAACAGATACAGAATGAAAGCTACAAGAGAGGCCAACGCATTGGAAACTTCGATGGTCAACCAAAGCATAAGCTGGAAACTCTCTTGATCTATCGCAGCCGTCCTAACTATCGCCTCGCCAATAACATGGATCAGCGCAATGGCGACAAACATAAGCACTCCCCAGATCGGGATACGCCAAAGGCGCACCGGACCCGGCGGCGGGGCAGGCGCTTCGACTCGCGAATCGGGAGCTTGGTAAGGATTGTCGGCTGGCACTTTAGTTACTGACCTTCCCTGCTTCAGCACGATCGTTTTCTTCAAGTATGCGCATGGACTCAGCGTTCTTGCGCTTCCAATCTTCCAACTCAGAATCGGTCATCGCCGATTCTATGTGTGGTGTAGCTTCGAATTTGGCTTTCGAAGCGGGCTGCTGGGAGGTGCTTTTTGGCGCAGGTGCTTGTTGGGGGCGCGAGACTGTTCGTTGTGGAAGCGTTACGTTGATTGGACGACTCATGAAACCATAGGTAAGACGGAAGAGTACATACAAGATCAAGGCGGCAAACATCAGGGCGCCTAGCAAGGTCAAGAAACGTTGCCGAACAGACAATTCCTTGCGTTTCCGATGGGAGCTCGGAGTCTTTGGCAATGGCGGAGGCTGTAGGGATTCAGGAGCCTCGAGCTGTGGGCCGAGCATGGCGCGCAGAGCGTCGCCATCGATGAGCTGGACATGACCTTGGCGGTTGGCGGCTTCGCGGGCGGCCTTGGTGAACTCGCCACTGGTGATAACGATGGCGCCGGTGGCGTTCTCGTTGACCTTGATGCCGAGCAATTCATGCACAGCGTTGTGGGTAACCTGTTTGGCATTCCAGTGCTTGCATTGGATCAGGACGTACTCGCCGTCCTTACGAAGCTTCAGGTCAATGCCCCCATCGAATCGAGTACCACTGCTACCAGTGCCGACCTGATCCACACTCCAGCCCTGCTCTCGATAGTAATCGGCCAGCATCGACTCCAGCCGATCCCACCCCACCCGCGTCAATGCGTCATCGCGGCGGTTACGTACGTTCTTGAGTCCGTTCATCCACTCTCCGCGCAAGTTGATGGGTATCGCTGCCCCCAAACCGTCCCACGGGGTCTTCCAGGACCTTTTAGGCACACGCACTGATTGCGCACCCTGAATGGGCGCCTCGACCGGCGAATCGATTCGTCAGTTGAAGTTCATACGCTCAATTGCCCTACGAAGGGAGTCGGCCACTTCATCCAAGCTTGAAATCCCCGACCGCATTAGTACCGTGCAACCACGGCCACACTGCCCTCGGCCCCACGCGGCAACAAAATGGCTTCTCCCTCCGCATCAAACCCTCCCCAATCTTTCCCGCCCACCATCACCCCTCGCAACCGCTTCCCCTCCGGCACCCTCAACCGCAACTTCACCTCAGCCCCCACCCCACCCGCCGGCAGCTCCACGGTGGCCACAATCCGCCCCTGCCCCAGCTCAGAGCGCAGCCGATAACCCACCCTGCCCCAACGCGTAGGCGCACCGGTCACCTCCACCACCTGCCCATCGGCCAACCAGTCCCGAGGCAAGCCCTTGCCCAGCCACAGCGTCTCCGACTGCGGCTCCTCGAACACCAGCAACCACCGCGTCATCAGCGACGCCACCAACTGCGCCGGCGTGCAATAGGGCGCAGCATCGAACGTGGACATCAACTTGCGCGTCTCCGGCGCCAGCCAACTGCCGCGCGTGTACTGGTGCGCCATGTCGCTGTACAGCAACAGCAGCGCCTGCTCTATCCGGTCCAACTGGATCAGCCCGTAACCATGCCCGTAGGCCAGGAACCCGGCCATTTCCCCCGTGTTGTAGCCATAGGCCGTGGGCATGCCCAACAGCACATCGTGATGGCGGGCGCGGTAGTCCAGCACCAGCGCGATCTGCTGCGGGCTGAGCACCCCGGAGAACGCCATCTCCATATTGGCCCGGTAGGCGCGGTACTGCGGGTCCAGCGGATCGCGCGGCACCACGATGTGGAACGGCTCCCTGGCGCCGGCCACGCTGGGCAGCACGGTTTCCCCGTTTACCTGCAGCAACGAACGGGCCAGGGAAACATCCAGATCGCGTTTGAGCGCAGCGCTTTCGCCCACCAGCTGTTCGCCCCACCCCTGCAGCGACGCATCGCCGCGTTCGCGCCCCAGCCGCTGCCATAACGCGCCCAGATCTCCAAAACCGCGGACGGCTTCGGTGCTGTTGGAGAAGTACGGCAGCATGTAGCGCGCCGGATCGCGTTCCAGCACCGCGTCGGCTTCGCTCCAGCCGGCGATCATGCCGAAGGCCGCATCGTCCTTGGGCAAGGTCAACGCCTTGGCGCGCAGCGACAGCAACAATCGCGCGATGGCATTGATCCGCTTGCGATGCTTCAACAACAACTGCGGGTCGCCGCCGACTTCCGCATAACGCGCCAGCACCGTGAGCATGCGGCCGTACTGCCCGGTCTCTGGACCGCGATACAGCAGCGAACCATCGTCGCGTACGAAATGGGTGAAGTAGTTGTCGATATAGCGGCCCGCGCGGTCCACCAGGCCCCAGTCCAGCATGGCGGTGGTTTCCACATTGAAGGTGTCGGGGAAACCGTCGTGCTCGCTGCCGCCGTAATCCTTGTCGATGGCCCCGTACTTGGGGAAGTCGCCCATGCGGGTCATGATGGCGCGCACCAGCCCGAAGCGCGCCAGGTTCTGCACGCGCACGTCGGGCAACTGCACCTGCATGGCCTGCTGCAGAATGGTGTCCCACTGGTCCTTGAACTGCGATAACTCGCCATAGAAGCGATGCCTGCGCTGCGGGTCTTCATTCTGGCGCGGCGGGAAGTCCAGATAGGTGTCCACGTAGCGCGACCACTTCAAAGTACCGCCTTCGATACGGCTGATGCGGTACCAGACCGGTTGGATGCGGTCGTTGCCTTGGTCGGTGCGGAACGGCGCATAGGCGATCATCTCGGTCCAGGCGCCATCGCTTTCGGGATAGACGAAACGCAACGCCGGAAGATAGCCACCGACCAGACCGTTCCACACCTTGCCGGCTTTGCGGATATCGAGGATGGATGGCTGCAGCACCGCCGGATCGAAATTGGGCGAACGCCCGCCGTACTGGAAGTTGACCTTGTCCTGGTTGCCCGGCGTGCCGATGAAATCGTAGGTGCCCAGGCGCAGATTGCGCAGCGGCGGGAACACGGCGGCCACTTCGTCGTATTGCGGATCGCCGGGATTGGACAAAATGGCATTGCCCAGCAGATCGGTGGCGCTGGCCTTCACCTGCGCTTCGGTGAGGCCGGCGTAAAGCCCGCCGGTCGTGTCTTCGGTGGATTCGGCGCTCTTTCCCAATTGCAGGCGCACGCCGCTGGCATCGACGAACAGCACTTGGCCGTCGTTGCGGTGCACGAAATCTTCCAGCACCGCGTAAGGCCGTTCGCCGCTGGCCACGATGTCCATCAGCGTCCAGTCGCCATGGCGCTGGCCGGCTTGCAGAGTTTGGCGGCTGCCGCTGGCGTCGGTAATCACGACGGAGGTTTCGGTGAAGCTGCCGGCCTTGAACGTCGGCAGCGGGCCGCCGTGGGCGGCGCCGCACGCCAGCGAAGCGGCGAGCGCGAGAACTATCGGGAAGATCGAACGCATCGGCTGCTCCGTGGGCAATGCAGGCGAGTGTAGACGCGAGCCCAAGCCGATTGGCCGCATTGAGGGCGTTACATCGCGTTACATCGTCGACAACCAGAATCGGCGGCGGGCGTGGGAGCGCCGTCCCGGCGCGAGCTCCTGGTTGCAGGGTCAGGCTAAGAGCTCGCGCCGGGACGGCGCTCCCACGCACCGCTGGATCGCTGGGCGCTTCAGCCGCGATTTAGCGGGCTGTCGATTCGGCCGCCTGCCATTCGTCGAACCTACTAAGCGGCCGGTTCTGGACCGCAAGGAGTACAGCGCATGAGAAAGCTCATAGTGGCCGCAATGATCAGCCTGGACGGCGTGATACAGGCGCCCGGCGGACCCGACGAAGACCGCAGCGACGGCTTCCCGTTCGGCGGTTGGGTGGTGCCTTACGCGGGCGGCGACGAGGGCGTGATGGACGGCGTGTTCGACCGCCAGTTCGAACTGGTGCTCGGCCGCCGCACCTACGACATCTTCGCCGGCTACTGGCCGCATGTGCCGGAGGATTCGCCGGCGCAGGCCATCGCCCGCCCCTTCAACGCCGCCGCCAAACATGTGGCCACCCATCGTGCCGATACCCTGGACTGGAACAACAGCCACGCGTTGGGCAATGACGTGGTGGCCGCATTGCGCAAGCTCAAACAGCAGGACGGGCCCGACCTGGTCACCCAGGGCAGCAGCGCGCTGGTCAAGCAACTGCTGGCCAGCGACGTGGTGGACGAACTGAGCCTGCTGGTCTACCCGGTGCTGCTGGGCCGCGGCAAGCGATTGTTCGACGATGCGGGGCAACCTTCGGCCTTCCGCCTCGATCACTCGCGCACCACCCGCGAAGGCGTGCTGGTCAGCCGTTACCTGCGCGCGGGACCCGTGCAGACCGGAACCTTCGATCTCTGAGCTTGGCTTCACGTGTTTCCCACACCGGGCAAGTGACCCTTGCCCACCGTTCAAACCCTGATCCCCGAATCCGGAGAAACGACATGACGACCCCCAAGAACACGATCTGTCTTTGGTACAACGGCGACGCGCTGGAAGCAGCGCGCTTCTACGCCGCCACTTTTCCCGACAGCGAGGTCAAGGCGACCCACTACGCGCCCAGCGATTTTCCCTCCGGCAAGGAAGGCGATGAACTGACCGTGGAATTCACCGTGCTGGGCATTCCTTGCATAGGCTTGAACGGCGGCGACACGTTCAAGCACAGCGAAGCGTTTTCGTTCCAGGTGGCCACAGACGACCAGGAAGAAACCGATCGCTACTGGAACGCCATCGTCGGCAACGGCGGCAAGGAAAGCGAATGCGGCTGGTGCAAGGACAAGTGGGGTCTGTCGTGGCAGATCACCCCGCGTGTGCTCACCGATTCCTTCACCGATCCCGACCGCGCCGCAGCCAAGCGCGTGTTCGAAGCCATGATGACCATGCAGAAGATCGACATCGCCAAGATCGAAGCCGCCAAACGCGGCTGAGGCATTGCCAAGCCCCTCTCCCACCGGCGCCCGTAGGGTGTGCAAGGCTGAGAGGGGTTGGGGTGAGGGTCCGGTTTAAACGCAGCGTTGCCTCGAAGGCAGCCGCCTCACCTGGAACCAACCATCAACCCGGCACAGCCTGCCAAATCGCCTCGGCCCTCACGAACACCCCGCCCCGCTGCCGCATTCCACTGGCCAACCAGACCTGGCACTGCTCGCCCACCGGCAATTCCAACAGCCGCCATTGCACCGTGAATGCCCCGGGCGACAACGCAGCCAAGCGATCCGGTTCCGACAACAACGCAAGCAACGCCTGTCGCTCCCGCACCGGCGAATCCACCAGTGCCTGCAACGCAGTGCCCAGCAACTGCATTTCCGGCAAGACCTCGCCACCCAGGCCGCTGAGCAGATAGTCCAACTGCAAGCCCAATTCCGGCCGCACCCGCCTGCCGTCCGAACCGATGGTTGGCACCGCCCGCACCAGCGGCAACACGCCGATACGGAACAGGTGCACCGAGAGTCCGGACGACGCCTCGCCCCCGGGCGAAGGTGGCCCCACCCGCACCGGCACACCTGGCGGCACTGCGGCCTGGATCAAACCGCGCAAGGCATCGCTGGCCACGGCAATCAACTGATCGGACGACATGACGACTTCCCCCATCACAGACCGCCTGCATTAGGCCCAAGCCGCCCTTTCATTGCAAATCAGGCGGCCCGCAGGAGGTTCGCGACCCGTAGAAGCGACGTGAGGGCCTGGGTTTTTCGGTGCTTCGCGACTTACGTCGCTCCTACTAGAAGCAAGTGGCCCTCCGCCATGCGATATGAGATCGGGAGCGCAGAGCGACCTGCGCAGCGCGCTTACATGTTGCGCCGGTATTCCCCACCCACGTCGTACAGCGCATGGCTGATCTGGCCCAGGCTGTGGGTCTTCACCGCTTCCATCAACGCAGCGAACACGTTCTGGCGCTGGCGTGCGGTCTGTTGCAGGTAACCCAGGCCGTGGCCGTCGTGGATTTCTTCGTCTTCGGCCTCGACCACATGCGTGTGCTCGGTCTCGCCGTCCGGTGCCAGCGCATTGCGCGACTTCTGCCAGCCCAGCACGTTGGCGATCTGCTGGCCCTTCTCTTCCTCGGTCGAGCGGATCAGTTCGATCTCGGTGACGATGTCGCCGCCGTGCTCGCGCGGCAGGAAGGTGTTGACGCCCACCAGCGGCAGGCTGCCGTCGTGCTTCTTGTGTTCGTAGTACAGCGATTCCTCCTGGATCTTGCCGCGCTGGTACATGGTGTCCATGGCGCCGAGAACGCCGCCGCGTTCGCTGATCGCCTCGAACTCCTTGTACACCGCCTCTTCCACCAGGTCGGTCAGGTAATCGACCGCGAAGCTGCCTTGCCACGGGTTCTCGATGAAGTTGAGGCCCAGTTCCTTGTTGATGATCATCTGTATGGCTACCGCCCGGCGCACGCTTTCCTCGGTGGGCGTGGTGATGGCTTCGTCGTAGGCGTTGGTGTGCAACGAATTGCAGTTGTCGAACAATGCGTACAACGCCTGCAGCGTGGTGCGGATGTCGTTGAACTGGATTTCCTGCGCGTGCAGCGAACGGCCCGAGGTCTGGATGTGGTACTTCATCATCTGGCTGCGTTCATTGGCGCCGTAGCGCTCGCGCATGGCGCGCGCCCAGATGCGGCGGGCGACGCGGCCGATCACCGTGTATTCCGGGTCCATGCCGTTGCTGAAGAAGAACGACAGATTGGCGGCGAAGTCGTCCACCTTCATGCCGCGCGCCAGGTAGTACTCGACGATGGTAAAGCCGTTGCTCAGGGTGAAGGCCAGCTGCGAGATCGGATTGGCTCCGGCCTCGGCGATGTGGTACCCGGAAATGGACACCGAATAGAAGTTGCGTACGCCGTTGTCGACGAAATACTGCTGGATGTCGCCCATCATGCGCAGCGCGAACTCGGTGCTGAAGATGCAGGTGTTCTGCGCCTGGTCTTCCTTCAGGATGTCCGCCTGCACCGTGCCGCGCACGGTCTTGAGCGTTTGCGCCTTGATCCGCGCATAGGTTTCGGCATCGACCACCTGTTCGCCGGTGATGCCCAACAGGCCCAGGCCAAGACCATTGTTGGTAGGCGGCAGTTCGCCGTGGTACTGCGGCCGCTGGCGGCCTTCGAACAGCTTTGCGATGGTCGCTTGCGCCTCTTTCCAGCGCTGCTCGTCCTGCTTCAGGTACAGCTCCACCTGCTGGTCGATGGCGGTATTCATGAACATCGCCAGGATCATCGGCGCCGGGCCGTTGATGGTCATCGACACACTGGTGCTGGGCGAACACAGGTCGAAGCCGGAGTACAGCTTCTTCATGTCGTCCAGCGTGGGGATGTTGACGCCGGAGTTGCCGATTTTGCCGTAGATGTCCGGACGCGGCGCCGGGTCTTCGCCGTACAGGGTCACGCTGTCGAACGCGGTGGACAGGCGCGCGGCGGGCTGACCCACCGAAAGATAGTGGAAGCGCCGATTGGTACGTTCCGGCGTGCCTTCGCCGGCGAACATGCGGATGGGATCTTCGCCGGTACGGCGGTACGGATACACGCCACCGGTGAACGGATAACTGCCCGGCAGGTTTTCCTTGCCCAGGAAGGTCAGCAGTTCGCCCCACGACTTGTAGGTGGGCGCGGCGATCTTGGGGATGGGCTGATGGCTGAGCGACTGGCGGTAGTTCTCGCCGGTGACGGCTTTGCCGCGCACGTCGTAGCTGAAGTGCTCGTCGGTGATCGACTTCAAGCGTTGCGGCCAGTCGCGCAGGAGCTTGAGGTTTTCGTTGGTCAGCGATTGCACGGCGTCCTGGTAGCGCTGGCGCAGGGTGAGCAGGGTGCGATCGGGAGCAAAAGCGCCCTCACCCGCGCCTTCGGCGCGACCTCTCCCGCGAGCGGGAGAGGTGTTTTCGTCCCCCTCTCCCGCTTGCGGGAGAGGGTCGGGGTGAGGGTATGCGGCGAGAAGCAGATCGTCGGCGGCAAACAGGTCCAACGCCTTCGGCAACTTCGTATCGCCGATTTCCCGCAGCGATTCCCAGTAATGCTGCGCACGGCTGGCGGCATCGGCTTGTTTCTCGATGGAGCCGTTGATGCCCCTGCCCTGCTCCGCGATCTCGGCCAGGTAGCGCACCCGCGCGCCGGGAATCAACACGGTGGCGCGCGGTTCCTTCAGCGTGGTATCCAGTTGCGGCGTCCACTTGGGCGTAGGCAACGACAGCTTCTCGCGCAGCAACCGGCACAGATTGACGAACATCCAGCTGATGCCCGGATCGTTGAACTGGCTGGCGATGGTGGGATACGCCGGCACGTCTTCGTCGGCGGTCTGGAACGCCACGCGGTTGCGCTTCCATTGCTTGCGCACGTCGCGCAGCGCGTCTTCGGCGCCGCGCTTGTCGTATTTGTTGAGCACGATCAGTTCGGCGAAGTCGAGCATGTCGATCTTCTCCAACTGGCTGGCAGCCCCGTATTCGCTGGTCATCACGTACATGGGGAAATCGACCAGGTCCACGATTTCCGAATCGCTCTGGCCGATGCCGGCCGTTTCCACGATCACCAGGTCGTAGCCCAGCCCTTTCAGGAAACCGATGCAGTCCTTTAGCACCATGTTGGTGGCCGCGTGTTGTCGGCGCGTGGCCATCGATCGCATGTACACGCGATGGCTGCGCAGCGAGTTCATGCGGATGCGGTCGCCCAGCAAGGCGCCACCGGTGCGGCGACGGGTGGGATCGACGGAGATCACCGCGATGCGCATGTGCGGGAAGCTCGCCAGGAAACGGTTCAGCAGCTCGTCGGTGACCGAAGACTTGCCGGCGCCGCCGGTGCCGGTGATGCCGAGCACCGGCGGGAGCCGGGAGCCGGTAGCCGGGAACCGGGAGCCACTGGGTGTGGCCCATTGCTTGCGCAGTCTTTCCAACTCGGTGTCGGTGTAGACGCCATCTTCGATGGCGCTGAGCACGCGACCGATGCCGATTTCATCTTCGATCGAAGGCCGGCTCTCCGGCTCACGGCTTCCGGCTACCGATTCCCGCGCGTTGGAAGCGCGTTCCACCACGTCCTCGATCATCTGCACCAGCCCCATGTGCATCCCGTCGTTGGGGTGGTAGATGCGCTCCACACCGTAGGCCTGCAGCTCGCGGATCTCCTCCGGCGTGATGGTGCCGCCGCCGCCGCCGAACACGCGGATATGGCTGGCGCCGCGTTCGGCCAGCATGTCGACCATGTACTTGAAGTATTCGACATGCCCGCCCTGATAGGACGATAGGGCGATGGCGTCGGCGTCTTCCTGCAGCGCCGCGCGCACCACGTCCTCGACGCTGCGGTTGTGGCCCAGGTGGATCACTTCGGCGCCCTGCCCCTGGATCAGGCGGCGCATGATGTTGATCGCCGCGTCGTGCCCGTCGAACAGGCTAGCGGCGGTGACGAAACGCAGCGGCGTGTGGTCGCTCTGCGTGGCGGGAAGATTGGAAGCCGGCGTGCTCATGCGCGCCCTCACGTGCAAGTGAACAAGCGGCAATTGTAACGTCGGGCACGTTATTCAAAGTTGGGTGGGCTTCCATGCCCACCCGTATCGTCGCCTGCTAGGAGGTTCAGGCGACGCCGAACGGCAGATTGGGAGAGGACACGACGCGGTCGCCCACGGTCTGGCCCTGCAGGAAACGCAAGCCATCGGCGATCACTTCCGGTTGCGACGCCACCCGGTGATGCCCAAGCCCGTTGGTGGTCAGCAGGCGCGCCTGCGGCCAGTAACGCGCATAACGCTCGCCTTCGGCCCAGGGCACTTCCCGGTCCTCGAGGTCGTGCACGATCAACGCCGGTCGCGCGATGAACGGCGCGTTGACGTGCACCTGCATATCGTCGACCGGTCGTTGGAAGCGCTGTTCCCATTCGTCGAAAAGATGGTCGCGCAGCGATTGCGCCAACCCCACCGCACGCCCGAAGCGATCGGCGGCGGCCTTGGGATCGGCGGCCGGTGCGATCAGCACGGTGCGCTCGGCCTGCATGCCTTTGGCCAGCGCCAGCATTGCGGCGGCGCCACCCAGCGAATGGCCGATCACCGCCGCCGCCGGGCCGTAGTGCTGGCCGATCAGGAACAAGGTCTGGGCGAACGAAGGCAAAGTGGCGCGACGACCGCTGCTGCGGCCATGCGCCAGTTGGTCGAAGGTGACCACCGCATAGCCGGCCTGGCGCAACGCGCGTATCCACGGCGCGAAACGCAAACCGAAACTGGACCAGCCGTGGGCCAGCAGCACCAGCGGCTGATGGCCCGGATCGCCCCAGACGTAAGCGGCGACTCGGTGCCCGTCGTGTTGCAGCCATTCGATGCGAGCGCCCAGCGTATCGGCGGCCAATGCGCGTTCGCGCGCACCAGGCATGGGCGTTCCGAACAGGCGGAAGGCGCGTTGCAGCGTGGCCCTTGGCATCAACCAACCGCCCAACGCGAAACCGGCGCGCAGCATGGCGAAGCGCAGCGGCAGGACGAGAGATTTTAGAACGGTCGTGCTATTTCTGGGCTTGGCGAGAGCGGCCATGGGAATACCTCAAACCATCAGGGGGAATAGGAGCGGATCAGTCGCTCGAAGGAACGGCGGGCCATTGCTTCGGCGCGTACAGGGTCGTGCAGGCGGGTGTTGTGCAAACCATCGGCCAGTGCGGCCAGTTCGAAGGCGAGCAGTTCGGGGTCGGTGTCCGCGGCCAGTTCGCCCGATTCGATGCAGTGGCCTACTGCCTTGACCAGCTGCGCGTTCCATTGCGCCAACCAGCCGACGATGCGGTCGCGCATCGGGCCCGGGCGACCATCGTATTCGCCGGCCGCGGCCAGGATCACGCAGCCTTCTTCGTTCATCAGCACCCAATCGAACCAACCGGAAACGATGGCGCGCAGACGCTGCAATCCACGCGGTTTGGCCAATGCAGGCCGCACCACGACCTCGGTGAAGCGCATGGCGGTCCACTCCAGCACGCTCAGTTGCAAGTCCTCACGAGACCCGAAGTGCGCGAACACGCCGCTCTTGGACATGCCGACCGCGGTGGCCAGCTCGCCTATGGACAAGCCTTCCAGACCATTGCGACGGGCGATGCCGAAAGCGCGCTCGACGATCAGTTCGCGGGTGGCGGTGCCTTTGGAAGTGACGGCGGCAGGAGTCATGGAGAATAAATAGCACGACCGTTCGTTTCATTCAACACCGTTCGTCGGTTTGCGCGCTGCCGGGATCGCGGCGCCCATCCTGAAACGTCCACAGCCGTATCGCGGCGATTGGATTAGACTGTGCGCATGCGACGCCCCTGCCCGCTTCCGGCAACGTCGCTTTTTTGTTTCCGGTCAATCCCTTAGGCAAAGTTCCTGGCAACTTGCAGCAGCCAGCTGGCAGCGCAATTCGGAGCCATCCCCATGATTTTCGAAACGCTCGATACGTCCGGCCACGAACAGGTGGTGTTCTGCAACAACAAGGACGCGGGGCTGAAGGCGATCATCGCCATCCACAGCACCGTGCTGGGCCCCGCGCTGGGCGGCGTACGCATGAGGTCCTACCCCGATACCCAGGCGGCGCTGACCGATGCGCTGCGGCTCAGCCGCACCATGACCTACAAGAACGCGCTGGCCGGCCTGAACGTCGGCGGCGGCAAGGCGATCCTGATCGGCGACCCGGCCAAGGACAAGACCGAGGCGGCGTTCCGCGGCTTCGGCCGCTATGTCGATTCGCTGGGCGGCCGCTACATCACCGCCGAGGACATGGGCACCGACGTCAACGACATGGAAAACGTCTATCGCGAAACCGAATACGTGGTGGGCGTGCACCAGGTGCACGGCGGTTCCGGCGATCCGGCTCCGTTCACCGCCTACGGTGCGTTGCAGGGCCTGATGGCTACGTTGAACAAGAAGTTCGGCAATGAAGAGATCGGCAAGTACAGCTATGCGGTGCAGGGCCTGGGCCACATCGGCATGGAATTCCTGAAGCTGCTGAAGGAGCGCGGCGCCAAACTGTTCGTGGCCGATCTGAATCCTGCGCTGGTGGAACGCGCGGTCGAGGAATACGGCGCCGAAGCGGTCAAGCCCGACGAGATCTACGACCTGCCGGTGGACGTGTTCTCCCCCTGCGCAATGGAATACGCGATCAACGCCGAAACCCTGCCGCGCCTGAAGGCCAAGGTGATCTGCGGCACCGCCAACAATCAGATGTCGCACGTGACCGGGGACGAAGCGGCCAAGCGCGGCATCCTGTATGCGCCGGACTACGCGGTCAATGCGGGCGGCGTGATGAACGTGTCGCTGGAAATCGACGGCTACAACCGCGAAAGGGCGATGCGCCTGATGCGCAACATCTACCACAACGTCGGCAGCATCTTCGAACTGTCAGAACGCGAAGGCATCGCGCCGCAATACGCCGCCGACCGCATGGCCGAAGCGCGCATTTCTTCCATAGGTAAGCTGAAGCTGCCGCTGGGACGTACCGCACCCCGTTTCATGGGACACCTGCGCGGCGAGCACTGACCGCCGCGAAGGCCGCAAAAGGAGGGAGGACCGAATGCGACCTGTTTCAACCAACGCATCAATCCACGCGTTTCCGCTGGGCGAAGAGATCGACGCGCTGCGCGAAGCGGTGCGCCGTTTCGCCGACAGCGAGATCGCCCCGCGCGCCGAAGCGATCGATCACGACAATGTTTTTCCGCAGGACCTGTGGCCCAAGCTGGGCGAACTGGGTCTGCTGGGCATGACCGTGCCGGGCGAGTACGGCGGCAGCGACATGGGCTACCTGGCGCACCTGGTGGCGATGGAGGAGATCTCGCGCGCGTCCGGTTCGGTGGGGCTGAGCTACGTGGCCCACTCCAATCTTTGCGTCTCCAACTTGTATGCCAACGGCAACCAGGCGCAGCGCAGCAAGTACCTGCCCAAACTGTGTACGGGCGAATGGAAAGGTGCGCTGGCGATGAGCGAACCGGGCGCCGGATCCGACGTGGTGGGCTCGATGAGCTGCCGCGCCGAACTTCGCGGCGACACCTGGATCGCCAACGGCAGCAAGATGTGGATCACCAACGGCCCCGAAGCCGACGTGCTGGTGGTGTACATGCGCACCGCCGGCAAGGAATGCGGTTCCAAGTGCATGACCGCCTTCATCGTCGAAAAAGGCATGAAGGGTTTCCGCACCGCGCAGAAGCTGGACAAGCTGGGCATGCGCGGCAGCAATACCTGCGAACTGGTTTTCGAGGATTGCGAGATCCCTGCCGAGAACGTGCTGGGCGAAGTCAACAATGGCGTCAAGGTGCTGATGGCCGGGCTCAACACCGAGCGCCTGGTGATCAGCGGCGGGCCGCTGGGCCTCATGCAGGCCGCGCTGGACGCCGCCCTGCCCTATGTTCGCGAACGCAAACAGTTCGATGCGGCCATCGGCACCTTCGGTCTGATGCAGGGCAAGATCGCCGACATGTACACCGCGCTGCAATCCAGCCGCGCCTATGCCTACCAGGTGGGACGCGACTACGACGCAGGCCACGTTTCCCGCGCCGCGGCCGCCGGCTGCCTGCTGCACGCCTCGGAAGCCTGCGTGCAGGTAGCGCTGGAGGCCATCCAGGCGCTGGGCGGCAACGGCTACATCAACGAATACCCTACCGGCCGCCTGCTGCGCGACGCCAAGCTGTACGCCATCGGCGCGGGCACCAACGAAATCCGCCGCATGCTAATAGGCCGCGAACTGTTCGATGGGCGAGGCTGACCTGCTTACGCGGCACTGCCGCGTAGGTCTGCCGAGCGCCCGGCGTGCTGCGCCGGGCCGGACCGAGGCTGACCTGCTTACGCGGCACTGCCGCGTAGGTCTGCCGAGCGCCCGGCGTGCTTCGCCGGGCCGGACCGAGGCTGACCCGCTTCATCGGCGCTGATGTAGGGCGGGCACTGCCCGCCGGCTTTTCGAGCAAGGCCTCGGCAGGCAATGCCCGCCCTACCAATCCACACCGCCGGCCGCTTGGTTTGCCGCCGCCCACCCCCACCCTTGATAATCAAGCGATCTACTCTGGAGTCCCCCATGTCCGACATCGTCATCGCAGCCGCCAAGCGCACCGCCATCGGCTCCTTCCTCGGCCAGTTCACTGGCGTGACCACTCCCACCCTGGGAGCGGCCGCAATCCAGGCCGCACTGGAACAATCCGGCGTGCCGGCAGCAGACGTTTCCGAAGTGATCATGGGCTGCGTGTTGCCGGCCAACCTGGGCCAGGCGCCCGCCCGCCAAGCGTCGCTGGCCGCCGGCCTGCCGACCTCGGTCGGCTGCACCACCATCAACAAGGTCTGCGGCTCGGGCATGAAAGCGATCATGCTGGGCCACGATCTGATCAAGGCCGGCTCGGCCAGCATCGTGGTGGCAGGCGGCATGGAATCGATGACCAACGCGCCGCACCTGATCCCCAACTCGCGCACCGGCAACCGCTTCGGCAACTTCCAGGCCGTGGACCACATGTCCTGGGACGGGCTGGTCAATCCTTACGACGGCCAGGCCATGGGCGTGTTCGCCGACGCCACCGCCGAGAAGCACGGCTTCACCCGCGAAGCGCAGGACGCCTACAGCATCGAATCGGCCACCCGCGCGCAGGCTGCGCAGAAATCGGGCGCATTCGACGACGAAATCGTCCCGGTCAAGGTGACCACCCGCAAGGGCGAGGTGGAATACGCCACCGACGAGCAGCCCGGCAAGTCGGACGTCAGCAAGATCCCCACCCTCAAGCCCGCCTTCAACAAGAACGGCACGGTGACCGCCGCCAGTTCTTCGAGCATTTCCGACGGCGCCGCAGCCACCGTGCTGCTGAGCGCAGAAGAGGCGACCAAGCGCGGGCTCACCCCGTTGGCGCGCATTGTTGGCCACAGCACCTTCTCCCAGGAGCCGCAATGGTTCACCACCGCCCCGGTCGGTGCCATCGAAAAGCTGCTCAAGCAGGTGGGCTGGACCGTGGACGATGTGGATCTGTTCGAGATCAACGAAGCTTTCGCCGTTGTGGCCATGACCCCCATCAAGGAGCTGGGAATTCCCCATTCCAAGGTCAACGTCAACGGCGGCGCCACCGCGCTGGGCCACCCCATCGGCGCTTCCGGAGCCCGCCTGGTGGTCACCCTGGTCCACGCCCTGCGCAAGCGGGGCGGCAAGCGCGGCATCGCCTCGCTGTGCATTGGCGGCGGCGAGGCGACCGCCATCGCCATTGAAGTGTTGTAGGAAAACTGAAGGTTATGTTACGTTTAACAAGGCGTTGACAAAAATAACTGCGCAACCGCTTGACAGCCCAATCCGGATTGTCATCATGTCACCGGCGCGCAATAGCGCGTTGCCAACTAAACGACGAGGAAATTCACAAATGACCATCAACAAGACGCTGATCGCGCTGGCTCTGGGCCTGGCCCTGGCTGCTTGCTCGAACAAAGAGCAGGCTGCTGACGCCGCGACCGACGCTGCTGCCACGGCTACCGAAGCCCAGGCTGCTGCCGACGCCGCTGCCGCTACCGGCGCTGCCACGGCCGATGCCGCCCAGACCTCCGCTGACGCCGCCGCCCAGGCTGCTGACGCTGCCGCCACTGCCGCTACCGACGCTGCCGCTGCTCCGACCGCCGCTGCCGCCGACGCTGCTGCCGACACGGCCGCTGCTGCTGCCGACACGGCCGAGCAGGCTAAGGACGCTGCAGAAGAAGCCAAGAAGTAATACCGAAAGGTATAGCTTCCTAGCGTAAAATGCGAAAGGCCGCCGGTGCATACCGGCGGCCTTTTTCAGTAACAGGCCGAGGGGGATGGTTCACCAGACTCCGCCTGCACTTGCCGATCTGTTGTTCCCATCAAACCGGAGATTCCTCATGAAGACCAAATTCGCTGTGTTGCTTGCTGCTTCGGTCCTGGCCCTGAGCGCCTGCACCAAGCACGAAACCGATGCCGCCGCAAATGACGCCGCCGCCGCCGCCGACCAGGCCGCTGCCGAAGCCAACCAGGCTGCCGCCTCCGCGAGCGAAGCCGCCAGCAACGCTGCCGACGCCACCGCTGCTGCGACCGCCGACGCTGCTGCCGCCGCCACCTCGGCCGCCGAAGCCACCGAGAACGCCGCTCAGCAGGCTACCGCGACCACCGCCGACGCCGTCTCCGACGCTGCCCAGGCCACCGCCGACAAGGCCGCTGAAGTGGCCGACAAGGCCGAAGAAGCCGCCAAGAAGTAATCCGCCGGCTTCGGCCGACGAACGCAACACCGACAAGGCCCGCTTCGGCGGGCCTTGTCGCGTCTGGGGGAATACCGATACGGGTTGTATCCTTGTGCCCTCTTTCCGCAGGCGTCGACGGCATGTCGGTACTGACTTCGCAACTCGATCCACGCTCTACCGAATTCGCCGACAACGTCGCCTACCACCGCGCACTGGTGGAAGAACTGGATCGCCGTCTGGCCCGCGCGGCCGATGGCGGCGGCGAGAAGGCCCGCAACAAGCACACCGAACGCGGCAAGCTGCTGGCGCGCGATCGAATCACCGCCCTGCTCGATCCGGGCTCGCCCTTTCTGGAAATAGCCCCGCTGGCCGCCGAAGGCATGTACGACGACGCGGCGCCCGCTGCCGGCTTGGTCGCCGGCATCGGGCGGGTGCAGGGGCTTGAAGTGGTGGTGGTGGCCAACGACGCCACAGTCAAAGGCGGCACCTATTTCCCGATGACGGTGAAGAAGCACCTGCGTGCGCAGGAGATCGCGCGCGAGAATCGCCTGCCTTGCATCTACCTGGTGGATTCCGGCGGCGCGTTCCTGCCGCTGCAGGATGAAGTCTTTCCGGACCGCGAACATTTCGGCCGCATCTTCTACAACCAGGCGCGGCTGAGCGCGGAGAACATCCCGCAGATCGCAGTGGTCATGGGCAGTTGCACGGCGGGCGGTGCGTACGTACCGGCGATGTGCGACGAAAGCATCATCGTCAAGGAACAGGGCACCATCTTCCTGGGCGGTCCGCCGCTGGTGAAGGCCGCCACCGGCGAAGTGGTCGATGCCGAAGCCTTGGGCGGCGCCGACGTGCACACCAGCGTGTCCGGGGTAGCCGATCACTTCGCCGAAGACGACCGCGACGCGCTGCAGATCGCGCGCAATCTGGTCGGCAACCTCAACCGCCGCAAAGTCCTTCCCCTGGCCGCACGCGAGCCGCAGGAGCCGCTGTTCGCCGCGCACGAGTTGTACGGCATCGTGCCCAAGGACACCCGGCGTCCGTTCGACATCCGCGAGGTGATCGCGCGCATCGTCGACGGCTCGCGTTTCGACGAGTTCAAGGCGCGCTACGGCAAGACCTTGATCACCGGCTTCGCTCATCTGCATGGCTACCCGGTGGGCATCATCGCCAACAACGGCATCCTGTTCGCCGAAAGCGCGCTGAAGGGCGCGCACTTCATCGAACTGTGCAACCAGCGCGGCATCCCGCTGGTGTTCCTGCAGAACATCACCGGCTTCATGGTCGGCAAGAAATACGAGAACGCCGGCATCGCCAAGGACGGGGCCAAGATGGTCACCGCGGTGGCCTGCTCGTCGGTGCCCAAGTTCACGGTGGTGATCGGCGGCAGCTTCGGCGCCGGCAACTACGCCATGTGCGGTCGCGCCTACGGCGCGCGCTTCCTGTGGATGTGGCCCAACGCGCGCATCAGCGTGATGGGCGGCGAACAGGCCGCCAGCGTGCTGGCCACGGTCAAGCGCGACGGCATCGAAGCTTCGGGCAGCGAATGGTCGGCCGAGCAGGAAGAAGCGTTCAAGGCGCCGATCCGCGACCAGTACGAATCCCAGGGCAGTCCCTGGTACGCCACCGCACGCCTGTGGGACGACGGCATCATCGACCCGGCGGACACGCGCCGGGTATTGGGGTTGGCGATCTCCGCTTCGTTGAACGCACCCATAGAGCCGGCCAAGTTCGGCGTGTTCCGGATGTAGCCCGTGCCGCCCGTCGTCCTGGTCACCGGCGCCAGTCGCGGTATCGGCGCGGCGACCGCGCTACTGGCAGCACAGCGTGGCTACGCGGTGTGCGTGAACTATCTGCGCGACCGGCAAGCCGCCGAGGCGGTGGTCGCGTCCCTGCGCGATGTGGGTGCCCCGGCGATCTCAGTGGCTGCGGATGTATCGGTCGAGGCCGAGGTCGTTCGCATGTTCGCCGTCATCGACAGCGAGCTGGGAGCACCCACCGCACTGGTCAACAATGCGGGAATGCTGCAGCAGCAGATGCCTTTCGCAGAGATGGACCAAGCGCGCTGGCAGCGCGTGTTCGCCACCAATGTGTTCGGAAGTTTTCTGTGCGCCCGGGAGGCCGTGCGGCGAATGTCCAACCGAAGCGGTGGTAGGGGCGGCGCCATCGTCAACGTTTCGTCTCTGGCCGCACGCACCGGCTCGCCGGGCGAGTACGTGGACTATGCGGCCAGCAAGGGCGCTATCGACAGCTTTACCCGTGGCTTGGCTGCCGAAGTGGCCGAACAGGGCATCCGGGTCAATGCGGTCCGCCCCGGCTTCATCGCCACCGACATGCACGCCAGCGGCGGCGAACCGGAACGGATCGAACGGGTCAGGCACTCGGTCCCGCTGAAACGGGGTGGCACGCCTGAGGAAGTTGCCCGCGCCATTCTTTGGTTGCTGTCGGACGAGGCCTCGTTCACGACCGGCGCATTCATCAATGTGGCCGGCGGAAGATGAACCCGTTCATATTTCAGGGGTTACCTGAAGTGTCATGTTCAACCCCGCAACCGGCCGGGCATTTTGGTGAGCCCGATCACAGCAAAAGCGTCATTTCGAAGCGATAGTCTTCAATCCCCCGTACCTATTGTTGGAGACCACGCCGATGTCTATCTGGAAGGATCAGAACCCCGCCCGAAAGGATTCGATCCCGCTGCCGCCCGAACCCGTGCGCGATGCGCCCGCCGTGGCCGACTTCTCCCCCACGACCACCGCGCCCCCGCGCGCCACGCCCGCGGCTACCAATGAGCCGAAGGAATCGCTGATCGCAGCCGACCTGACCATCGAAGGCAAGATCGAAGGCACCGGCCATGTGCGCATCGCCGGCAAGTTCAAGGGCGACGTCAACGTGCAGGGCGACCTGACCATAGAAACCGGCGCGAAGTTGAACGGCGGCGTGCGCGCCAAGAAGGTCACCATTGCCGGCGAACTGGAGGGCAACATCGAAGCTGCTTCGCGGGTGGAGTTGTTGAGCTCTGGTGTGATCATCGGCGACTTGAAGGCCGGCTCGTTGACCGTGGCTGCCGGATCGCGCATGCGCGGCCAGGCCGATTTCGGCTGGGACGACACCAAAGGCGCGTCCAAGTCCGGCTCCAAGGAAGCTGAGAAGACCGACGCCGCTTCATGAGCAACCCGCGCCCGGGCACTGCGGGCGCGACGCGCAGCTGCCCGCATTGCAAGACCACCATCCTGGAAAGCGCGAGCGTCTGCCCCGCGTGCAAGCACCACTTGCGCTTCGACGAAGCTGCGGTCACCGCAAAGCGCGCAGCGGAAACCATCGTCCCCCTGCGCGTGCAGGGGACGGTGCGGCATCCGCCCGAAGGCGCCGCCTGGGAATACACGGTGGTGCTGACCATCAAGAACGACCGTGGCGATGAAATCGCACGCCATGTGGTCGGCGTGGGCGCGATGCAGGTCAACGAAGAGCGCAGCTTCACCCTGGCGGTGGAAGCAGTGCCGCGCAACGACCTCAAAGGCCCTCGCGGACGCAGCCACTAAATGTAGGTCGGGGCTACGCCCCCGACGCGCGGGAAGCTGATGATCTACGAGGCGTCGGGGACGTAGCCCCGACCTACGGGATTGACCGACATTCGAGCAGGGCGTTCGCTGATTCCGTGATCTCGCTCGGCCGGCGACCATGCGGGCATGCCTGCTTATCGCCGCTTTTATTCTGGTCTGGAGCAGACCGTGTTTCTGACTCTGACGACGGCAAGGCGGCGCCCTTGGCTATCGATTGAAGGCGTTAGGCCGCGTCTGTTGGAAGCGCTACGGGCAACCCGGGCATTGCATCCGTTCCACCATCATGGCCACGTGCTGCTCGACGACCACCTGCACCTTTTGATCAGCACGCATGATGGCACGCGGGTTCCGAGAATCGTCGGCAGCTTCAAGCAGGCTACCCTCGCCCGTTTGGGTATGATTCCATGTGGAATCCAAGGGCGCGCATGGCAGCATCGCTACTACGACCACATCATTCGCGACGAAGCAGATTTCGCCAGGCATCTCGACTACTTGCATTACAACCCCGTGAAGCATGGGTTGGTTTCGCACGCTGGGGATTGGAGCTGGTCCAGCCTAGCCGCGTGGCAAGCACGAGGCATCTACCCTTCCGATTGGGGACAAACCGAGCCAGGCTCCATACGCTACATGACCGAGTAGGTCGGGGCTACGCCCCCGACGCCACGTAGCCCATCGGCGTCCCGCGCGTCGGGGGCGTAGCCCCGACCTACGGTTTGGGGCCGCAGTTGTCGCAACCGCCGCAGGCGGCATTGCCGGTTTGCGAGACCGGGGAAATGCGAAGGCCCAGGCCGCGCATCCAGGCGGGTTTGCCTTCACGCAGCAGCGGCAACGCCAGCGCGACGCGCAGCCTGCGCACGCTGCCGGGGAACTGCTTCTTGGCCACCACCCAAACGCTGAGCAGCACCGCCATCGCGATGACCGAATACTGCAGCAGCAACGAAGCGGTCATGCGCTCACCCGGCTCCCAGCAACACGGCGACCTGATAGGTCACGAACGACGCGCCGTAAGCCAGCGCGAATAGATAAAGCGTGGCGAAGGACATCTTCTTCCACGAATTGGTCTCGCGCTTGATCGTAGCCAGAGTGGAAATGCACATCGGCGCGTAGATGAACCACACCAGCAGCGACAGCGCGGTGGCCAGCGACCAGCCGTCGGAGATCAGCGGCGTGAGCGCCTGCGCCGCAGCATCGTCGTCGGCCGCGGACAGCGCATACACGGTGGCCAGTGATGACACCGCCACTTCGCGCGCGGCCATGCCGGGGATAAGGGCGATGCAGATCTGCCAGTTGAAACCGATCGGCGCGAAGATCGCGGTCATCGCATGGCCGATGCGTCCGGCGAAGCTGTAGTCGATCGCCGGCATCGTCGCATCGGCAGGCGCGCCTGGAAACGACAACAGGAACCACAACAGGATGGTCAGCGCCAGGATGATGCCGCCGACGCGACGCAGGAAGATCCAGGCGCGCTCCCACAAACCGATCAGCAGATCGCGCGCGTGCGGAATGCGGTAGGAAGGCAATTCCAGCAGCAGCGGGTGCTCGCTCTTGTCGCGGCGCCACTTCTTCATCACCCACGACACGATCAGCGCACTGACTATGCCGGCGAAGTACAGGCCGAACAGCACCAACCCTTGCTGGTTGAACACGCCCCACACTTGCTTCTGCGGAATGAACGCGCCGATCAGCAGCGCGTACACCGGCAGGCGCGCCGAACAGGTCATCAGCGGCGCCACCAGGATCGTGGCCAAGCGGTCGCGCGGATCCTGGATGGAGCGCGTGGCCATGATGCCGGGAATGGCGCAGGCGAAGCTCGACAGCAGCGGAATGAAAGAACGTCCCGACAATCCGGCCGAAGCCATCATCCGGTCCAGCAGGAAGGCCGCACGCGGCAGATAGCCCGATTCTTCCAGCGCCAGGATGAAGGCGAACAGGATCAGGATCTGCGGCAGGAACACGATCACCCCGCCCAGGCCGGCGATGATGCCTTCGACCAGCAAACTATTGAGCGGCCCTTCGGGCAAGGCGCCACCGACGGTTGCGCCCAACCAGGCGGTGGCCGCTTCGATGGCGTCCATCATCGGCGTGGCCCAGGCGTACACGGCCTGGAAGATCAGGAACATCACTACCGCCAGCGCCAGCAAGCCGAACACCGGGTGCAACAGCCAGCGATCCAGTGCGTCGTCCACCTTGGCGGTGCGGGTGGGCATGCTGACAGCAGCCGAAAGCAGGCGACGGGTTTCCTGGTGCAGGTCCGCACCTTCAGGCAGCTGCTTGGCGGGCGCATGGCGCACGGCGGCCAGACGGTCGATCTCTTCGATCAGCGCCTTGGCGCCGTTGCGCTTCACCGCCACCGTTTCCACCACCGGTACGCCCAGTTCGCGCTCCAGCGCTTCCAGATCGACGGTGACGCCGCGGCGGCGCGCCACGTCGGCCATGTTCACCGCCAGGATCATGGGCCTGCCGAGCTCGCGCACCTCCAGCGCAAAGCGCAGGTGCAGGCGCAGGTTGGTCGCGTCGACCACACAGACCAGCACGTCGGGTACGGGCTCGCCCGGCAGGAAGCCGCGGCACAGGTCGCGGGTGATGGCTTCATCCAGGCTGGCCGCGTGCAGGCTGTAGGCGCCTGGCAAGTCCAGTACGGCGTAGCTGCGTCCGCTGGCGGCGCTGTGCAGGCGGCCCTCCTTGCGTTCGACGGTGACGCCGGCGTAGTTGGCGACCTTCTGACGGCTGCCGGTCAGCTGGTTGAACAGCGCGGTCTTGCCGCAGTTGGGGTTACCGATCAGGGCCAGGCGCAGGGGCACGGCAGGGGCGTTCATGCGTTGGCCTCCCCAGTGCGCAGCTGCACGCGCGAGGCCTCGGCGCGGCGCAACGCGAAACGGGTGAATCCCACCTGCACCAGCAGGGGCTCGCCCCCCAGCGGGCCTTCGGCCACCACTTCCACCTGCTCGCCGGCAACGAAACCCAGCTCTCGCAGGCGGCGGGCGATATTATCGTTGGGGCTCTGGTCGTTCACGGATTCGACTATGGCGGGGGTGCGTCGGGGCAGGTCGTTCAGCGTCACGAAACGCTCTCAAATACGAATTATTCTCATTCTATCACCGCATCAGTGGAGGAACGCCCGGCCGGGGCGACCGGCTATCATTCAGCCTCGCCGCCGGGAAGGGTTGGAATGTCGGACATGCTGGAACAGCAAAGGGAAGGCGCCGTCCTGCGCCTGCGCTTGAACAGGCCCGCCCTGCACAACGCCTTCGATGCCGAACTGATCGCCGAACTGACCGCCGCGGTGGCGACGGCCGGCGCCGATGCGCAGGTTCGCGTGGTGGTGCTGGAAGGCGCGGGCGCCTCGTTCTCCGCCGGCGCCGATCTCAACTGGATGCGCGGCATGGCCAGGGCCAGCGAGGCGGAAAACCGCCAGGATTCGCTCGCCCTTGCACACCTGATGCGCACCCTGGACGAACTGCCCAAACCCACCCTCGCCCGCGTGCATGGCGCGGCTTTCGGCGGCGGCGTCGGCCTGGTGGCGTGCTGCGATATCGCCATCGGCGTACCCGAGGCGAAGTTCGGCCTGACCGAAAGCAAGCTGGGGCTGTTGCCGGCGGTGATCTCCCCCTATGTCATCGCCGCCATCGGCGCGCGCCAGGCGCGGCGCTGGTTCGCCACAGCTGAAATATTCGAAGCCCAGACCGCCTTGCGGATTGGACTGCTGCATGAAGTGGTGCCCGCCGATGAGTTGGACGCGGCCATACAACGCCAGATTGACCTGCTGCTGAAAGCCGGCCCATTGGCAGCGGCCGGCGCCAAATCGCTGGTCGCCCGCGTCGTGGCCACGCACGATGGCCAGGCGCAAGACCAGGCCAACGCCTCGCTGATCGCCGGTCTGCGCGTATCGCCAGAGGGACAGGAAGGGCTTTCGGCCTTCCTCGACAAACGAAGCCCCTCGTGGGCGCACAAGGGAGAGAAAGCATGATCGACCACACCGGTGTTCCCGTCTCGGACTACGCACGCAGCAAAGCCTTCTACGAAAAACTGTTCGCTCCCATCGGCGCTTCGCTGCTGATGGAAGTAACCCCGGAGCAGACGGGCGACGGCAGTTGGGCCGGCGGTTTCGGACGCGACGGAAAACCCAGCTTCTGGATCGGCAACGACGCTCGCGGCGTGGCCGCCCATACCCATATCGCCTTCGTCACCGACACCCGCGCCAAGGTCGATGCCTTCCACGCCGCCGGGCTTGCCGCAGGCGGCCGCGACAACGGCGCGCCAGGCTTGCGCCCGCACTACCACGCCAACTACTACGGCGCCTTCATCACCGACCCCGACGGACACAATGTCGAAGCGGTGTGCCACGCGCCAGGCTGACTCGATGTTCTCCAAAATCCTCATCGCCAACCGCGGCGAAATCGCCTGCCGCGTAATCCGCACCTGCCGCAAGCTGGGCATCCGCACCGTCGCCGTCTATTCGGAAGCCGACGCCGACGCCCAGCATGTGCGCCAGGCCGACGAGGCGTATCCCATCGGCGGGCCGCGGCCGGCCGAAAGCTATCTGCGTGGCGATGCGATTCTGGAAGTGGCCAAGCGCAGCGGCGCGCAGGCGATCCATCCCGGTTACGGATTCCTTTCCGAGAACGCCGACTTCGCCGACGCGGTGGAGAGCGCCGGCATCGTCTTCATCGGGCCCAAGGCCGCTTCGATGCGCAAGATGGGCAGCAAGGCCGGCGCCAAGGACCTGATGATGGCCGCCGGCGTGCCGGTGGTTCCCGGTTATACCGGCGAAGACCAGTCGCCCAGCGGCTTGTCGCGCGAAGCGGCGCGCATAGGTTTTCCGCTGATGATCAAAGCCGCTCATGGCGGCGGCGGCAAGGGCATGCGCATCGTGCACCGCCTGGACGACTTCATCGCGCAACTGGAAAGCTGCCAGCGCGAAGCCAGCAACGCCTTCGGCCGCGACCGCGTGCTGCTGGAACGCTACGTGCAATCGCCGCGGCATATTGAAATCCAGGTGTTCGGCGATGCGCACGGCAACGCCATCCATCTGAACGAACGCGAATGCTCGGCACAGCGCCGCTACCAGAAAGTGCTGGAGGAATCGCCTTCCACCTTCCTGACTCCGGAGCTGCGCGCGGCGATGGGCGAAGCGGCCGTCAAGGCCGCGCACGCCATCGATTACGTGAATGCGGGAACGGTGGAATTCATCGTCGACCCGGCCGGCGCGTTCTATTTCATGGAGATCAACACACGCCTGCAAGTGGAACACCCGGTCACCGAACTGACCACGGGCCTGGATCTGGTGGAATGGCAGCTGCGCATCGCCGCCGGCGATGCCTTGCCGATCACCCAGCAACAGGTGCCGCAGCACGGCCACGCCATCGAAGTGCGGTTGTATGCGGAAGATCCGGAAGCCGGCTTCCTGCCCGGCTCAGGCAAGCTGGAGAAGCTGACGTTGCCGCCGCCCTCGCCGCAGGTGCGCATCGATTCGGGCGTGGTGGAAGGCGATACCGTAAGCATCTTCTACGACCCCATGATCGCCAAGCTGATCGTCTGGGATGAGGACCGCGCCGCCGCCCTCGCCCGCCTGCGCGATGCGTTGGCCCAATGCGAGATCGTCGGGCCGAAATCCAATATCGAATTCCTGGAGCGGCTGGTGCGCCACCCCACCGTGGTCGAGGGCAGCATCGATACCGGTTATCTGGACCGGCACCTGGACGAATTCATGCCGGCCCACGCCGTGGACTCTTCCCTGCTGCTGGCCGCGGCGACGGCCAGCTTGCTGACCCAGGAAGCCGACGCCCGCCAACAGGCCACGCTTTCCAGCGATGGCGGCTCTCCCTGGGCCAACGCCGATGGCTGGCGCCTGGGGCATGCCGGCCGGAGGCCCCTGGCTTTCCTGCATCGCGGCGATGACCTGGCCCTGGTCGCGCATGGCGCCAAGGGCCAATACAGCATCGAGGCAAATGGCGACACCCACAGCGTCGACGGCGCGCGCCTGCATGCGGGCGAACTTAGCTTGCGCTTGCAGTCGCAGGCGCGGCGGTTCCTGGTTCGCATCGACGCGCAGCGAGTGACCGTGCACGACGGCGACAAGCGCCTGGACCTGGCGCGGGTATCGGCTTACCGGCCGAAGAACGCTTCGGTCTCCGGCAACGACGGGCGCATCGTGGCGCCGATGCCGGGCCGCGTGGTGGTGGTGAAGGCCAAGCCCGGCGAAACGGTCGCCGCGGGCCAGGAACTGCTGGTCATCGAAGCCATGAAGATGGAACTGGCGATCAAATCGCCGCGTGCCGGCGTGGTGGCCGAACTGCGTGCGGCAGCCGGCGATTTCGTGGAAGCCGATGCGGTGCTGGCGACCCTGGAGCCGCAATGACCGGATACTCCCCCGCTACGCCCCCGACAACCGTTCGCCGGAAGTCCTAAGCCGCCGGCTTTTTACGTTCGCATCAATCAGGAACCGTGCCGACCCTCATGAGCCCAAGCCTGCGACCTCTTCTGTTGATGCTGCTGCCGCTCTGGTTGAGCGGCTGCGTGGTATTCGAACGGCCTCCCGCTCCGCTGGCCTGCGACGCGCGTCTGGAGGGCCGCTGGCTGCCGATCGCCAATACCGCCGAAGAAGCGGCCAAGCTGACCCAGGACGACTACGCCATCGTGGATGGGCAATGCCACGTGACCGTTTCCATGAGTCAGGCCGGCGGCAACCCGGCCAGCAAGACCGAGATCGACGTGCCCGGTTTCGAACTGGAAGGCGAGCGCTATTTCGCATTGAACGAGCAGAGCATCGCCCGGCTCTTCGCACGGGGATCGACCACCGACACGCCGCCCGAGAAGAAACTGCCCGCAGCGTCCGTCGCCCTGGTGAGGTACCGGATGGAAGGCGACGTCCTGACTTTCGCTACGATCGATAGCGACACCGTAAAGAATCTGGTCGACAAGCGCGGCCTGCGGGCCACGGCGCTGGACCAGTTCAATTACGTGATCCCAGGCGACGAAGCGACCCTGCGCAAAGTGCTGCTGGACTACCCGCAGCTATTCGGCAAGAGCGGCTCGCCTCCGATGAAGATGCGCCGTGCCGCCGGACAATCCGCGCCATGACCGCTTCCGTCCGTATCGTCGAAGTGGGTCCGCGCGACGGCCTGCAGAACGAAAAGACCATCATCGCCACCGCCGACAAGGTGGAGCTGATCGACCGCCTGTCGCAGACCGGCTTGCGCAGCATCGAGGCCACCAGCTTCGTCAGCCCCAAGTGGATTCCGCAGCTGGCCGATGCGGCCGAAGTGTTCGCCGCCATCGACCGCAAGCCGGGCATTTCCTATCCGGTGCTGGTGCCCAACGAGCAAGGCTACGAACGCGCGCGCGAAGTCGGGGCGCAGGAAGTGGCCGTGTTCACTGCCGCATCCGAAGCCTTCAACCAGAAGAACATCAACGCCAGCATCGACGAATCCATCGAACGGTTCCGGCCCGTGCTCGAGCGCGCCCGCGCCGATGGGGTCAAGGTGCGCGGCTATGTCTCCACCGTGCTCGGATGCCCGTATCAGGGGCAGGTGCCGGTGGCCGACGTGGTGCGGGTGGCGGCGCGCCTGCACGCGCTAGGCTGTTACGAAATCTCGCTGGGCGATACCATCGGCGTAGGCACCCCCCACAAGGCCCGCGCAATGCTCAAGGCCGTCGCCGGCGAAGTCCCGATGCCCGCGCTAGCGGTGCATTTCCACGACACCTACGGACAGGCGCTGGCCAATATCCTGGCCTGCCTGGAAGAAGGCGTGGCGGTGGTGGATTCGGCCGTGTCCGGTACCGGCGGCTGCCCCTACGCCAAAGGCGCCAGCGGCAACGTCGCCAGCGAAGACGTGGTCTATCTGTTGCAGGGCCTGGGCGTGGAGACCGGCATAGACCTGGCGAAACTCAGCGAAACCGGCCTGTGGCTCTCCGCCCTGCTCGGGCACGAGACCAGCAGCAAAGTAGCCAAGGCGTTGGCCGCCGCATGAGCGAGAAGACGCCAGCGCATGGGGATGGACCCGACGCTGGCGCCACGGGCGCGCTTCCCGGCCAATCGTTGCAGGAGGATGCGGCCAAGCTGCTCAAATCCCTGCAACTGGCCAGCGCAGACGCTTCGCTGGACGAGCAAACCCGCCAGCTGATGAAGAATGCGCATGAGCTGCTGCGCGCGACCACCACGCAAAAGGACTGGGCGCTGCTGCGTTACCGCGCCTTGTTCGACGCGGTCCCCGACCCGGTCAGCATCCTGGCCGAGGACGGCACCGTGCTGGATCTCAACAAGGCCGGTATGGCCGCCTACAAACGGCGGCGCGAAGAGATCGTCGGCAAGAACATCAACGTGCTCAATCCCGAGTTGCCGCACGACCACATGGATCCGGTGTGGGAAACGCTCAACCGCGGCGATTCCTACGTGATCGAAGTCACCAACATGCGCGGCGACGGCACCCGCTTCCCGGTGGAAGTGCATTCGGCCAATTTCGTATTCGACGGACGCAAGAGCCTGGTGGCGGTGGCCCGCGACCTGAGCAAGCGCCACGAAGCCGAAATGCGCTACCGCGAGCTGATGGAAGTCATCGACAAAGGAATCGTGGTGCAGAACGCGGCGCGCGAAATCATCTACGCCAATCGCGCGGCGCTGCGCATCTTCGGCGCGGGCGAAGGCAAACGCAGCAACGACCTGGACCTGGCCCATTGGCGCATCGTCGACCAGAACGGACGCGAACTTGGCGCCGACGCGCTGCCCGCGCACCGCGCGCTGGCCACCGGGCAGGTAGTGGAAAGCATGCTGCTGGGCCTGTACCACCGCGAGCACAAACAGTTGCTCTGGCTCACGGTCACCTCGGTGCCGCAGTTCGCGCCCGGCGGCAGCAAGCCGGCGCAGGTCACTTCACTTTTCAGCGATGTGACCGCGCTCAAGCGCGACAGCGCGTTGTTCGACCGAGCCCAATCGCTTGCCCATATCGGCGGCTGGGAATGGGACGCAGGCCGCGACCGCGTCTATCTGACCGATGAAGCCGTGCGCATCCTGGGGCCGGCGCAAACCCCGGACAACGTGGAAGCCATGCTGGCCAGCCTGCGCGAACCGGACAGGCGGCGCTTCCGCAGCGCGATGGAGAACGTGGTGGAGACCGGCGGCGGGTTCGACCTGGAGCTGCAAGGCAGCCGCATGGACGGGCATCCTTTCTGGATCCGGGTCATCGGCGAAGCCGAAGCCAGCGACCCCACTGCTTCGCGAATCACCGGGACCCTGCAGGACATCTCGCTGGACAAGCGCGCCGAGGAAACCCTGCGCATCCAGGCACGCACCGACCCGCTGACCGGACTGATGAACCGCGATGCGGTCCTCAACGAACTGGGCGCACGCCTGATCGATCCGGTGCATGCGAAGGTCGCGGTGCTGTACATCGACCTGGACCGCTTCAAGACCGTCAACGACGTACTGGGCCATAGCGCCGGAGACGAGCTGTTGATGCAGGCCGCAGCGCGCATCCTGAAGGCGGTGGGCACCGAAGGCCTGGTGGCGCGTTTCGGCGGCGACGAGTTCCTGGTGATCTGCGACGCCAGCGGCGATCCGATGCAACCCGAACGGTTGGCCGATGCGGTGCTGGGCGCTTTCACCGAGTCGTTCCGCTTCGGCAAGGACGAGTTCGCCATCACCACCAGCATCGGCATCGCGCGCGCGCCCGAAGACGGCCTGCGCCCGCAGCAGCTTATCCAGAACGCCGATATCGCCATGTACGACAGCAAGCACCGCGCGCGCAACGCATGGCAGGCGTTCACTCCGGAGCTCGCGCGCAGGCAGCAGGATCGCCTGCAGATCGAAACGCAGCTCCGGCGCGCGGTGGACAACGAGGAGTTCCGCCTGGTCTATCAACCACAGGTGGATCTGCGCCGCGGCCGCATCGTCGCGGCCGAGGCGCTGATCCGCTGGCAGAACCACCAACTTGGCGAACTGCGCCCGGACCTTTTCATCAGCCACGCCGAAACCACCGGCGACATCGTGCGCATCGGCAGCTGGGTGCTGCGCGAAGCCTGCCGGCAGGTTCGCGAATGGCACGACCAGGGGTTGGGCATCGTTCGGGTGGCGGTCAACGTTTCCTATCGCCAGTTCGCCGGCGACGAGCTGGCGGAGAACGTACGCGCGGTCTTGGCCGAGTACGAACTCCCAGGTTCTGCGCTGGAACTGGAATTCACCGAACGGGTTCTGATCGAGGACGCGCCGGCCACGCTCAAGACCTTCGCCGAACTGCGCGAACTGGGCGTGGTGCTGACCATCGACGATTTCGGCGAAGGCTACAGCGCGCTCAACTATCTGCGCCGGCTGCCCATCCACGGGCTCAAACTCAGCCAGTTGTTCACCGAGGGCGTGCCCAACAACCGTTCCGACGTGGCGGTGTGCCAGGCAGTGTCGGCGATCGCGCGCAGCCTGGGCCTGGGGTTGGTGGCCGAAGGCGTGGAATCGGAAGCGCAGCGTCAGTTCCTGCTGCAATTGGGCGTTCCCGTAGGCCAGGGTTTCCTGTTCGCGCCGGGACTGTCGCCGGATGAGTTCGCCAGCCGCCTGCGTGCTCGCGAGGACCGCGTGTCCAATGGTTGAAGCTGCGGGGGAAGGTTATCAGTTGCGCCCGATCGAAGCGCGCGACGACGCGGCGATGGCGCGGATCATCCGCACGGTCATGCCGGAATTCGGCGCCACCGGCAGCGGTTTCGCCATCAACGATCCCGAAGTGGATTGGATGAGCCGCGCCTATGCGGAACCACGTTCGGCCTACTTCGTCATCGAATGCGGCGGCGAGGTCATCGGCGGCGGCGGAATCGCTCCGCTCGTCGGCGGCGATGACGGCACCTGCGAGTTGCGCAAGATGTACTTCCTGCCGCAAGCACGCGGCATGGGTGCCGGTGCGGCGATGATGGCGCTTTGCCTGCAGACCGCGCGCGGGTTCGGATTCCGCCAGTGCTACCTGGAAACCCTGCGCGGCATGGACGCGGCCATGCGCCTGTACGAGCGCAGCGGATTCCAACGCATGCAGGCGCCGATGGGCGCCACTGGTCATGGCGGATGCAACGCCTTCTACCTGCGCGCCTTGTAATTCCCCCATGCTTTGAACGGCGCCGATGACAACAGCGTGGCCTTTGCGATATAAGGCCAGGGCGTCCTTCGGGCGCCTGCTCAAACACTGAAACTCAAGGGGAAATCGCTATGCTGTCGTTGCAAAAGATGCGCACTTTGCGTGCGCTGTCTCTGGCTTTGTGCGCGTGTTTCATGCTGTCCGGCTGCCTGACCGCCAAGATGTACGTCGATCCCGCTCTCCCCATCGCGTCAAAGACCGACCTCAAGCGACCTGCCCAGCCCAAGCCAGTACAGGTGCTGTTTGAATTCCGCACCAAAGGCAACGCCAACGCCAAAGCGACCGCCGAAATCCGGCCGCGCGTCGTTGCGGTTGCCGCAGAATCCGCGCTTTTCAGCGCCGTATCCAGCACGGCCGGTGAGAGCGACGGCGGCGTATTGAAAGTAGTGATCGACAATATCGTGCTGACCGACAATGCGGCGGCAAAAGGATTCGGCACAGGTCTGACCCTGGGCCTGGCCGGGTCCATGGTCACCGATGGTTACGTGTGCACCGCCAGCTACTCGCGCGGCGGCAAGGTGACCGAAACGACGGTCAAGCATGCCCTGCATACGACCATCGGCAACCATAGCGGCCCCGCAGGCCTGACCGCGCTCGAACCGCAAGCTGCCGTGCATCAGGTCATGGACCAGATCACCTGGAATGCGCTCAAGCAGTTGGATAGCCAGGGCGCCTTCGAATGATGGCCGCCGTTCGCAATTACCTGGGCTCAAGCTTGCTGTTGGCAGCCTGCCTGCTGGCAAGCGGTTGCGTCAGCATGCCCGCACCCGCCTATCAGCCGGGCATCGCCAATACAGAAGTGCTGCTGCAAGGAAAAGGTTCGCTGACGGTTGAACCGTTCGTTGCGTCCAAGGGCGTCAACAACAAATCGTTGAGCGTTCGTGGATCTTCGCTGAAGGGCGGCAGCGACGGTTCCTTTTCGACCTATCTGCAGGAGGCGCTGGTCGCCGAGCTCAAGACCGCAGGACGATACGGCGCGTCGTCGGATACCAGGATCAGCGGCACGCTGGTCAAGAACCAGTTGGATGACGGGGCCATCAAGACCGGTACCGCTGTCGTTGGTGCGCGCTTCGTCGTCACCCGGGGCGGCTCCCCTGTCTACGACAAGGCATTGGAAGCCGAGCACACCTGGGATTCGTCCTTCATCGGCGCCATAGCCATTCCCGCGGCAATGGAGAACTACGCCACCGCGGTCCAGAAACTCATCGGCAAACTGTTCGGCGACCCCGAATTCGTCAAAGCCACGCAGGACGCGGTTGCGGAGAACAAGTGAACGACGCCCCGCCCGCCTGGGCGGGGCTTTCCACCTGACAGCAGGCCGGCCAATCGGGGATAATTCGCCGGTTCAGCACAATCTCCTGCAGGTACTCCATGCAACTCTCCAATACCCGCGCCATCGTCACCGGCGGCGTTTCCGGCCTGGGCCTGGCCGTGGCCCAGCATCTTGTCGCCCAGGGCGGCAAGGTCGCGCTGTTCGACGTCAACGACGACAAGGGCGCGGCGGCGGTCGCAACGCTGGGCGCCGACAACGCGCGCTATTTCCGCACCGACGTCACCGACGAAGCCGGCGTGACCGACAACGTGACGGCCGCCAGCCAATTCCTGGGCGCCGTGAACGCTGCGATCAACTGCGCAGGCATCCTGGGCGCCGGGCGCGTGCTGGGCAAAGAGCAGCCGATGCCGCTGTCCAACTTCCGCAATACCGTGCTGGTCAACCTGGTCGGCAGCTTCAACGTGGCCAAGGCCGCAGCCAACCTGATGCAGCACAACGCCCCCGGCGAAGACGGCGAGCGCGGCGTCATCGTCAACACCGCCAGCGTGGCCGCCTACGAAGGACAGATCGGACAAGCCGCGTATTCGGCGTCCAAGGGCGGCGTGGTCGGCATGACCTTGCCGATGGCGCGCGAGCTTTCCCGTTTCGGCATCCGCGTGATGACCGTTGCGCCCGGCATCTTCTGGACGCCGATGGTCGATGGCATGTCCGAGGAAGTGCAGAAGTCGCTTGGTGCTTCGATCCCGTTTCCGGCGCGCCTTGGCAAGCCGGAGGAATTCGCCGATACCGTCGCCTTCATCCTGCAGAGCCGCTATTTGAACGGCGAGACCATCCGCCTGGATGGCGCGGTGCGGTTGGCGCCTAAGTAGCGGGAATCGGGAATGGAGAATCGGGAATAGTTAAAGCCCGGCCAATCCCTTTTTTTCCCATTCCCTATTCTCCATTCACTATTCCTGGTTCTCCAATGAAAGCCCACGAAATCAAGAAAGGCAACGTAGTCGACCACAACGGCACCGTGTACCAGGTGCGCGACATCGAACGCAGCTCGCCGCAAGGGCGCGGCGGCAACGTGAAGTTCCGCTTCACCTTGTACAGCGTGCCCGGAGGCGTGAAGTACGACCTCAGCGTCGGCGGCGACGACGAGTTGAAGGAAGTCGAACTGAGCCGGCGCCAGGCTACCTACTCGTACAAGGACGGCGATGCCTTCGTGTTCCTGGACGACGAGGACTACACGCCCTACACCTTCGACGCCGAAGTGATCGGCGAGGACGCCGGCTACATCGCCGATGGCCTGACCGGCAGCTACGTGCAGATCATCGACGACCAGCCCGTGGCGTTGCAGCTGCCGCAGCACGTGACCCTGGAAGTGGTGGAAACCCCGCCGGAACTCAAAGGCGGCAGCGCCACCAAGCGCCCCAAGCCGGCCAAGCTCAGCACCGGCCTGGAGATCATGGTGCCGGAGTACATCGTCAACGGCGAACGGGTGCTGGTGAATACGACCACGGGCGAGTTCGGTGGCCGCGCGGATTGATCTGATCGCGCTGCTGCTCGCTTCCGCTCTCCCTTGAGGGGAGAGGGTGGCCGAAGGCCGGGAGAGGCTGCGCCGGAGCCGTTGGTAATCAATCGCTGATAAGCGTCGAATGATGCGAAATCAAAAGCACGCATCGCTTCGCTCGCGCGCCCTCTCCTGCCCTACGGGCATCCTCTCCCACGAGCGGAGAGGAGAAAAAACCCGGCCTCGTCTCTAACTTGAGTGGCCTACCTATCGCTCACTGCAGCTGCATCCCACCTTGTTCCTTGTGCAACCTGCGTAGTTGCTTATCTAACGAATCGATGTTGGCCTCGACCCCTTCAAACATCGATCTGCGCTCAGGCGACATCCATTTGCGCGCATCCACACGCAAAGCCACACCCTGCCGCTTGCGCTGCGCCGCATACCGTTCGCCCTCCAGCTCCAGCGCCTTGCGTTCGTCCGTTTGCGGCAATCCATAGCCGCCGTTCGGCAACAAGGCGGCGGGACGGCTCAGGAAACCCTCTGTGCGCAGGAAGTCACGAAGCGCGGCTTCTCCTTCGAAGCCGCCCGCATTCGGTTCTGCACCCTGCTCCAGATAGCGACGCTTGAGTTCGTCGCGCACCAACAACTCCTGCTGTCGCAGCGACGCTTCTTCGAGCAACAACAACGCCGCACTTGCGCGCAGATCGGCCCGCTCAAGCCAGGGTGCGCGTTGCGCCGGCGCCAGTTCCAGCCATTCCTGCGCGTCTTGTTGCGGCAGCCCCAACCCGCTGCGGGCCACGTCGAACATGGCCTGGTAATGGACGCCCGCCGATTCGAAGCGGTAACCCAGGCGCAAGGCTTCCGCCGGATCGTCGAGCACCGAGGCATCGGCAATGCCGGCCTTCGTCAATCGCCGCAACAAACCGGTCGGAGTGATGCTGGCGAGCGGTTCGTCGGCCAGGCGCGGTACGCCGTCATGCAGCAGCTTGAAGGTCTCCACCGCGCAGTTGTTGCTGAGGAAGTAATAACGGCCGTCGTAGGTCCAGTGGGCTTGCGCGGCGCGCTCCAGCAGGCCGGCGATTTCCGTCTGGTCCAAACGCAGCGGAATCGATTGCAGCGCGCGCAGCTCGACCTTGGTGTATTCGTCTATCACCTGCTCCAGTGGCAGCAGGAACAGCCTCGAGGGATAGGAACCGGTGAGCCCGCGCCAGCTGGAAATCTGCACATCGTCGACGAAGGCGCGGAACGACAGCACGCGGTGGTAGCGCAGATCCAGGCGGCAGTCCGGCCCCGGCGGACGGCCCGGCGCGCAGATCACCAGCCGCAGCATGCTGTGGCCCCAACGGCTCATCGGCTCCTGGTTGGCTTCGGCCAGCAGGTAGTCCACTGCGTATACCCGCCACGGTTCCAGTTGCAGCAACGCTGACTCGCCGTCATCGGCGTCCGCCTGCAGGAATACCTGGCCCGGCGCACAACCGGCGCCGGCGGGTGCCCAATCGAAATGCTCGGAAAAATAGCGATGCAAAGCCGGCCGCCGACATGCGTAATCCGGATCCAGCAGGAAATGCTCGAGATTGACGGCAACGAACTCGGACGCGCGGCTCAACTCGTACGGGTCGGGGCTGCGATCGCTGAAGGCATTGTGCGGAGTCCGCAAACCCAAGCGTAGGGGACTCACTTGCCAGCCCGCCAGATCCAGCAGGCGCGGCGCCCGCGACAAGCGGCCTTGCGGCGTGCGGTCGTAGAAATGAGCTAACTCATGCAGCACGGCCGATAGTGCCGCACGCGTGGCCGGGTCATCGATGCCCGCGTTTGCCGGGCGCGCCATCCATTGTTCAAGCAACAAGCGGTTCAACAGCAGTTGCTTCGCCTTTGCGCGTCCGTGAACTTGCGTGGGCAGATCGTCCCGCCAAGCCACCGGGATGCTGCCCAAAGCAGCCACCCATGCCGGAGGCAAGCGCTGCGCCGCCGAATCGAGCAGTTGTTGCGTGGCTGCCGTCTGTTCCGGCGTCAGAGATGCGGTGTCAGGCTGCAGTCGCAATCCGGCCTGCGCATTGCCTGCACAGGCGAGGAAGCAAAGGAGCAGCCACCTACCCGCTCCGCCAAGTTGGCTCACAAAGCCAGGATAGCCTGCGCGAGTTGCATGTCGCTGGCTTCGCGCGCGGCCGGGTCGCGTTCGCGCAGCTGGCGCAGGGCCGCCTCCAGCCGGGCGCCGCGGATACGCCCTTCACTGGCGACGAAACTGGCGGCCTCATCGCGCGCCTGCCGCACTACCTTGTCGTCGCCGGAACTGCTTCCCGACGATGCAGAGGAACCGGCAGAGGACGCGCCGGCGGAGGAGCCGGCGAAGCTGGAAGCCAAAGCCGGCACGGAGAGCGCCAGCAGCAGGCAAGCGGATGCAATTCGGATCATGTCGGGGATTCCATTGGGGGACGGAGGCGATGGAAAAACGAGTCGTGCAAGATTAACCGCAGGCGTGCCGGGGAAGCTGAATAGTCACAGCATTCGACCTCTGCAACGACGCCAGGAGTCTGGCCTCCCCCTTTGAAAAAGGGGGATTGAGGGGGATTTGCTTTTGCTCTAGTGCAAAAACCAAAGCACAAGCAAATCCCCCGTAGCCCCCTTTGTCAAAAGGGGGCAAAGCAACAGCGGTGCCGTCAGAGCAGGAACGCATGACCATTCTCAGCCGTCGAACAGCTTGCCCGGATTCATCAGCCCCTTCGGATCCAGCACCCGCTTGATGCCGCGCATCATCTCGATCTCGGCCGCGCTGCGCGTGCTTTCCAGATAGCCCTTCTTCACCAGGCCGATGCCGTGCTCGGCGGAAATGCTGCCCTGGTGGCGCTTCAACGATTCGGCCAGCAGCTTGGTCACCTGCTCGCACTGGCCGACGAACTCCGCATCGCCCAGATCGTCCGGCTTCAGCACGTTGATATGCAGATTGCCGTCGCCGATGTGGCCGAACCAGACCACGTCGAAATGCGGGTAAGCCTGGCCCAGCAGTTTCTGGGTTTCCTGCAGGAACGCTGGCATCGCAGAAATCCGCACCGACACGTCGTTCTTGTACGGCTTGTACCGCGCCAGGCTCTCGGTGATGCCTTCGCGCAGCCGCCACAACTGCGCGGCTTGCGCATCGCTCTGGCTGATCACGCCATCGCTGACCCAGCCGTTCTCCATGCAGGCCTCGAAGGCGGACATGGCCGCCGCTTCCTGCGCTTCGTCGCCGGAAGCGAACTCGGTGACCACGTAGTACGGATGGACTTCCTCGAACGGCTTCTGCGCACCATGCGCCAGCACGTGATGCAAGGCGCGGTCGGTGAAGAATTCGAACGCCTCCAGCTGCAACCTTTCGCGGAACGCGGCGAACACCCGCATCAGCACTTCGAACGACGGCAGCGCCAGCAGCATCACGTTGGAAGGCGGTGGCGGATCGGTCAGGCGCAGGGTGGCTTCCACCACGATGCCCAGCGTGCCTTCCGAAGCGATCATCAGATGCCGCAGGTCGTAGCCGCTGGAGTTCTTGATCAGGCCGCGGTTGAGGTCCAGCAGTTCGCCGGTGCCGGTCACCACTTTCATGCCGGCGATCCATTCGCGGGTGTTGCCGTAGCGGATCACGCGGATGCCGCCGGCGTTGGTGGCGATGTTGCCGCCGATGGAGCACGAGCCGCGCGCGGCGAAATCCACCGGGTATTCCAGCCCATGCTCGCGGGCGGCGTTGTGCACCGCTTCCAGGGCGATGCCGGGCTGTACGGTGAGGGTGCGGTCCACCGCGTTGAAATCCAGCACGCGGTTCATCCGTTCCAGGCTCAGCACCAGCTCGCCGTTGGCCGCCACCGCGCCGCCGGACAGGCCGGTACGGCCTCCCGAAGGCACCACCGCCACCCCGTGCTGGAACGCCCAGCGGACTACCGCCTGCACTTCCTCCACCGACCCCGGCAGCGCTATGGCCAGCGGAGCCGGCGTCCAGCGCCGCGTCCAGTCGCGGCCGTAGTGCTCCAGGTCCGCATCCTCGGTTTTCAGGCGCAGTGCCGGCACGGCTTGCAGCAGGTCGGTCAGGCGCGGATCGCTCATGGGGAACCGGTACGGAGTGGGGCCGACAGCGTGCCAGCCGACGCGGCCAGCGTCCAGTTCCGCAGTGCAGCAAAGCCCCGTGCCTTCTGGCATAGTGACCGCCCCGCCCCCAAACGCCTGCCTGCCGCATGTCGAAGAAGAAGACCTCCTACCCCAAGCAGGACATCCGTATTCTGTTGCTGGAAGGGGTCAGCCAGACCGCAATCGACACGTTCAAGGCTGCCGGTTATTCGCAGATCGAGCTGCACGCCAAGTCGCTGCCCGAGGAAGAACTGAAACTGCGCATCGCCGATGCCCATATCGTAGGCATTCGCTCGCGCACGCAATTGACCGAAGAAGTGCTGGGCAGCGCGCGACGCCTGATGGCGGTCGGCTGCTTCTGCATCGGCACCAACCAGGTCGATGTGGAAGCGGCGGAACTGGCCGGCATCCCGGTCTTCAACGCGCCCTACTCCAACACCCGTAGCGTGGCCGAACTGGTGATCGCCGAAGCGATCATGCTGATGCGCGGCATTCCGCAGAAGAGCGCCGAATGCCATCGCGGCGGCTGGTCCAAATCCGCCGCCGGCAGCCACGAGGCGCGCGGCAAGACGCTGGGCATCGTCGGCTACGGCCATATCGGCACCCAGGTGGGCGTGCTGGCCGAGGCCATCGGCATGAACGTGATCTTCCACGATATCGAAACCAAGCTGTCGCTGGGCAACGCGCGTTCCTCGCTGAGCCTGGACGATCTGCTGGAACGCTCGGACGTGGTGACCCTGCACGTGCCGGAAACGCCGGCGACCAAGGACATGTTCGGCGCGGCGCAGATCGCGAAGATGAAACGCGGCGCGCACCTGATCAACGCTTCGCGCGGCACCGTGGTGGACATCGACGCGCTGAGCGCGGCGCTGGAATCTGGCCAGATCGGCGGCGCAGCGGTGGACGTATTCCCGGTGGAACCCAAGGGCAACGACGATGCTTTCGTCTCGCCGCTGGCAGGCAAGGACAACGTGATCCTGACCCCGCACGTGGGCGGCAGCACGCTGGAAGCGCAGGACAATATCGGGATAGAGGTAGCGGCCAAACTGGTGCGCTACAGCGACAACGGTTCGACCCTGTCGGCGGTCAACTTCCCGGAAGTGACCCTGCCCGAACACGCCGCCAGCCACCGCCTGCTGCACATCCACCGCAACGTGCCGGGCATCCTGTCGCAGATCAACGATATCTTCGGCAAGCACGGCATCAATATCGATGGCCAGTTCCTGCGCACCGACGCCAAGGTCGGCTACGTGGTGATCGACGTGTCGGCCACGGACCTGCAGGCGGTGGACCTGAAGGAGGCGCTGATGGCCATTCCCGGAACTCTGCGCACCCGCGTCCTGTATTAAGCGGCGTGGGGATGTCGTAGGAGCGACGTGAGTCGCGATGGAGCATGCCGGCGAAAATTCATTCGCGACTTACGTCGCTCCTACGACTCTCTCGCGCGCCAACCATTTCCTGGCCATGCGGCTCAGGGACTCGTCGGGATCTAACGCCATTTCGGCGATCGGGCGCCAAGCCAGGTCGTGCGATTCGTCGCTGACCAGGTAGTTTTCGTCGCTGCCGGCGCGCACCACGTAGCGCACGTCGTAATGCCAGTGGCCTGGGACGTCCTTGCGCTCGGGAATCCAGTGCCGGTCCAGGTCGAAGATGGCCTCGGCCTCAACCGACAAGCCGGGCAAACCCGATTCCTCCTGGGCCTCCTTCAGCGCCACCTGGGCCATGTCGCGGTCTCCATCGGCGTGCCCGCCCAGTTGCAGCCAGCGCTCCAGTTTGCGGTGGTGGGTCATGAGGATGCGCTGGCCGTCGGCGCTGACCAGCCATGCGCCGCTGGTGAAGTGGCCGGCCAGCCGTTCGCGCACGAAGGGGTCTTGCGAGTCCTCCAGTAGCGCCTGGAAAGATCGCACCGTGTCGGTTTCCACGGGCCAACGCCTTTGGTAGTCGACGAGTTGCTGCGCCAGCAGAGGCGCGGCTTGGATCGGTTGCTGCATGCGCGGACCCGGTTCCCTATGTCCCTATTCAGGCTGGCATTATCGCCTGCCGAGGGCCGATGGCGCTTGTGCGACTAAAGTGTGACGGGTAAGGTTCGGCAAACCCGTTCCGGCCACAAGCTGCCGGTCACGGCCTGCAGATCAACGGCACTGGGGAATCACCGAATGTCATCTTGGCGTGTAAAACCGCTCGATCAAATCCTTGCCACCGCCGAGAAGAAGTCGCTCAAGCGACAGCTCGGAGCCTTCCAACTGACCATGCTCGGCATCGGCGCCATCATCGGTACCGGTATCTTCGTGTTGACCGCCGAAGCGGGCCAGAAGGCGGGGCCGGCCATGATGGTCGCGTTCGTGATCGCCGCGGTGGTGTGCGGACTGGCGGCATTGGCCTATTCGGAATTGGCCGCGATGGTTCCGGTTTCCGGTTCGGCCTATACCTACACCTATGCGGTGCTGGGCGAGGCGCTGGCCTGGTCGGTCGGCTGGGCGCTGGTGCTGGAGTATGCGATCGCCGCCGGCGCTGTGGCGGTGGGCTGGTCCGGCTACATGAACGGCCTGCTGATGAGCGCCGGATACCCCATTCCCGAAGCACTGAGAACCGGCCCCTACGCCGGCGGCACCTTCAATCTTCTCGCTTTCCTGATCTCGCTGGTGGTCACGTTCCTGCTGGTCATCGGAACTTCCAAGTCGGCCAAGGTCAATGCGGTGCTGGTGACCATCAAAGTGGTTGCGCTCACCGCCTTCATCATCATTGCGGTGCCCGCCGCACAGGACGCCAACTTCAAGCCGTTCTTCCCCACCGGCTGGGGCAGCCCGCTGGGCGGCATCGGCGTGCTTGGCGCAGCGGCGTCGATCTTCTTCGCCTACGTAGGCTTCGACGCAGTGTCGACTGCGGCCGAAGAAACCAAGAACCCCAACCGCAACATCCCGATCGGCCTCATCGCCTCGCTGGGCGTTTGCACGGTGTTCTACATGCTGGTCAGCTACGGCGCAGTGGGCGCTGGTGGCGCGCAACCGATGATGGGCGCCAACGGCATGGCTTTGCATCCGGGCACGCCCGAACTCGCTGCGGCCTGCAAAGGCAGCACGGAACTGGTCTGCAGCAACGAGCCGCTGGCGCACGTCTTGCGCATGCTCGGTTTCGCCAAGTGGGGCAACGCCATCGGCATCGCCGCGGCGCTGGCGCTGCCGTCGGTCATCCTGATGATGATCTTCGGTCAGACCCGCATCTTCTTCACCATGTCGCGCGACGGCCTGCTGCCGCAGATCCTGTCGAAGGTGCATCCGCGCTTCCACACGCCGCACGTGGTCACCATCATCACCGGCCTGTTCGTCTCGCTGTTCGCGGCCCTTTTCCCGGTCGGCATCCTGGCCGACATTTCCAACTCGGGCACGTTGTTCGCCTTCATGATGGTTTCCATCGGCGTGCTGGTGCTGCGCAAGACCCAGCCCGACCGACCGCGCCCATTCCGCACGCCCCTGGTGTGGGTGGTCTGCCCGCTTGCGGTGGCCGGCTGCATTCTGCTGTTCCTGAATCTGTCCACCTACACCATCAGCCTGTTCTTCGGCTGGGCGGTCATTGGCGCGCTGGTGTATGCGTTCTATGGCTACCGGAAGAGCGAGCTTGCGCCCGGCAGCGTCGCCCACAAGGCCGCGGCGGACGCCAAGCTGGAGCCGGAACCCTCGTTCCACGAAGGCCCGCAGGCCTGAGTGGATCCAGCAACAACAACAGAACGGCGCGGATTTCCGCGCCGTTTTTGTTTGTCTTCCAGGTTTTGTAAACTCGGCGCATGAGCGCACTGCCTTACAGCCCCACCCGCCTGCAGGAACTGGCGCAGGAAATCATCAGCAACGTCCGCGAGCTGTCGCAGGCCGGCTGGACGCCCGCGACCAGCAGCAACTTCTCCGAACGGCTGGACGAGCGCCATGCCGCGATCACCGTTTCAGGCCGCGACAAGGGCCGGCTTACGGTCGACGACATCATGGTGGTCGACTTCGACGGCCAGGGTGTGGCCACCCAGCACCGCCCTTCCGCCGAAACCCTGCTGCACACCCAGCTCTACCGCCGCTACCCGGACATCGGCTGCGTACTGCACACCCATTCGCCGGTGCAGACCATCGCTTCGCGCCTGTATGCCGGCGCCGGCCATATCCGGCTGGAAGGCTACGAGCTGCTGAAGGCCTTCCAGGGCAACACCACGCATGACGACGCCATCGACGTGCCCGTGTTCGCCAATACCCAGGACATGCACACCCTGGCGGCCCAGGTCGACGCCCTGCTCGACCGCAAGACGCTGTGGGGCTACCTGATCGACGGCCACGGCCTGTACGCCTGGGGCCGCACCATGGCCGAAGCGCGCCGGCACCTGGAGGCGTTCGAGTTCCTGTTCCACTGCGAGCTGGAGCTGCGCAAGCTGGGGTGTCGAGGCTGACCCCTCGCCAGCCCGTGGGAGCGCCGTCCCGGCGCGAGCTTTTGCTTCTGGGGTACTCAAGCAAAGAGCTCGCGCCGGGACGGCGCTCCCACGACCCCTCAGTTTCGCGCCTTTGCTAATCTTTGCCTCCCCACGACACTCGAGCCCCCCGCCATGAGCCGTCTGCGCATCTTCGACGAGAACAACCCGGACACGCCGGAATTCGCCAGTTTCGACCCCGACTTCATCGCCACAGAGCTGTACAAGATCGGCGTCACCTTCGAGCGCTGGAAAGCGGCGCACCCGTTGGCGCCGGGCGCCAGCCCGGAGGAAGTGATGGCGGCCTACAAGACCGATATCGACCGCCTGGTCGCCGAGCGCGGCTTCAAGACCGTGGACGTGGTCAGCATCGCGCCGGACAACCCGCAACGCGAAGCCATGCGCGCCAAGTTCCTGGATGAGCACTACCACAAGGAAGACGAAGTGCGCTTCTTCGTCGCCGGCTCGGGCCTGTTCACCCTGCACGTGGGCGGCAAGGTCTATGAAGTGGAATGCGTGCAGGACGATCTGATCGCCGTTCCCGACAGCACCTTGCACTGGTTCGACATGGGCGATGAACCCAGCTTCATCGCCATCCGCTTCTTCACCGAGCCGGACGGCTGGGTGGGCCATTTCACCGGCGAGGAGATCGCGAAGAAATTCCCCCGCTACGAACCCGGTAAATCCTCCTGAACGCGCCGCGCGCCATCCTCACCGATATCGAGGGCACCACCAGCAGCATTTCCTTCATCAAGGACGTGCTGTTCCCTTACGCGCGCAATGCCCTGCCCGGCTTCGTCGCCGCGCACGGCAAGGAAGACGAAGTGCGGCGATGGCTGGACGTGGTTGCGATCGAACACGGCAGCATCTGCAGCGACGAAGTGATCGTGGAAACGCTGCAGGGCTGGATAGACCAGGACCGCAAGCACACCGCGCTCAAGGCACTGCAGGGCATGATCTGGGAAGCGGGCTACCGCGACGCCGAGTTCACAGCGCCCATCTATGCCGATGCCGCGCCTGCGCTGCGCCGTTGGCACGATTCGGGGCTGCCGCTGTACGTGTACTCGTCCGGTTCGGTGCCGGCGCAGAAGCTTTTCTTCGGCCATAGCGACGCGGGCGATCTGGCTCCGCTGTTTTCCGGCTGGTTCGATACCGAAGTAGGCGGCAAGCGCGAAGCCGACAGCTACGAAGCGATCGCTAACCGCATCGGCCTGGACGCCAGCGAGATCCTGTTCCTCTCCGACGTCGTCGAAGAGCTGGACGCCGCGCGGATCGCCGGCATGCAGACCGTACTGGTGGACCGGCGCGAAGACTACCCGCAACCGCGCGAGGGCGCGGCCGCGCACGACCACCCGCGCGTCACCAGTTTCGCCGACATCCTGCTGCCCGCTTGAGCCCGAGTTAGATGACGACCCTGAAGGCGGCAACGCTGAGCGGCTTGCTGGCCATCGTCCTATGGTCGTCGCTGGCGCTGCTGACCACGGCGACCGAAGGGCTGCCGCCTTTCCAGGTCCTGTCGCTGGGTTTCGGCTTCGCCGCCCTGTTCGGTTTCGTGCGCACCGCGCTTGGCGGTCGTGCTGCGTGGCGCAAACTGAGTCAGCCGTGGTCGGCGCTTGCGCTCACTACCGCCGCGCTGTTCGGCTACCACGCGCTCTACTTCATCGCACTGAAACGCGCCCCGGCAGTGGAAGCCAACCTGCTCAACTACTTGTGGCCGCTGCTGATCGTCGCGTTCGCCGGTTTCCTGCCGGGCGTGCGCGTGCGTAGCGCTCAGATCGTGGGTACGTTGCTGGGATTGGTGGGCGCCATCGTGCTGGTCACCCGCGGCAGCGGCATCGACATACAGCCGCAGTACCTGTCGGGTTACCTGGCCGCCCTGGGCGCAGCGGTGATCTGGGCCGCTTATTCGGTGCTCAACCGTCGCCATGCGCAGGTGTCCAGCGAGGCCATCATCCTTGCATGCGTGTTGGTTTCGATATTCGGAATGTTGGCGCATGCAGGCTTCGAACGGACGGTCCTGCCGAGCCCGACACAATGGCTGGTGCTTGCAGCAATGGGCATGGGCCCGGTGGGCGCCGCGTTCCTGCTCTGGGATCACGGCACTAAGCATGGCGACATCGCGTTGCTGGGCAGCCTCTCCTATCTGGCGCCGTTGTTGTCCACTTTGCTGCTGGTCCTGGCCGGACGCGCTGAACCGCATTGGTCGCAAGCCGTGGCTATCGGGCTGCTGCTGCTCGGCGCCTGGTTGAGCGCGCGCAGGTCTACGACAGAGACAATCTGATCCCACCCTTTGTCATCCCGAGCGCAGCGAGGGATCTGCTACTGCGAGCCGGGAAGCAGATCCCTCGCTGCGCTCGGGATGACAATGAATCAGTGGATCTTCTCGCCCTTGGCCAGCATCTCGACGAATTTCTCCGCCCGCGCCACTCGCGTCTCGAGCTTCTTGGCGGTATGCACGCGCCAGCAGAAGGAATAACGGTTGGTCTTGTCCAATTGATCGAAGAAGGCCTTTGCCGTCTTGTTCCTGCCCAATGCCGCGGCCAGTTCAATGGGAACTTCCATGCTGGAGAAGCTGTGATACGCGGCCTCCCAACGCCCATCGGCCTTGGCGGCCTCGATCTCGCGCAGCCCGCCTGGCCGCATGCGGTCCGCGGCAATCAGCCGTTCGGCATGGTCGATGTTGATTTTCGACCACAAACTGCGCGGCCTGCGCGGGGTGAAACGCTGCAGGAAGAATTGTTCGTCGTAGCCGCGCTTCTGCCCATCGATCCAACCGTGGCACAACGCCACCTCAAGGGCCTGGGCGTAGTTCACCGACGCTATGCCCGAATCCTTCTTGGCGATCTGCAGCCAGATCCCCTTCGCGCCGGCGTTGGCGGACAACCACTTCTCCCAGGCTTTCTGGTCCTTGAAATGCTGGATGGGCAAGTCGTCGGGCATGGGCATGGCGCTACTCCGCAGCTTCCTGCAATCGATAGGTGGCGAAGGCCGTCCGCTCGCCGCGGCCCTGCAGTTGCACGCGCACTTCGATTCGATGCTCGCCCACGGCCAGGTCGGTGGGCAAGGCGCCGCGCCATAGGTGTTGCGAAGGGACCGCCTCGGGGGAACGATCATAGCCGCGCAATGCCTGGGCGCCGTCGTCGCGGGCGTTTTCCGCCAGAAGAGTGGGATCGGACTGGCGCACTTGCGTCATCGGCGTCCATTGACCCGAATCGACCCGGTATTCCACCCTGGTGTCGTCCTGGCCCATGAACACGTTGGCGTAGACCGCGAAGGCGGGATAGGCGCCCTTCCTCAATACCTTGGGCGCATGCAAGGACAAGGCGCGGTCGGCATCGCGCGCTGGATGCCAGGCCAGCGAATAAGCGCCTGCCCTGCGCACCTGCAGGCTGGCGTACCCGTTCGGCGTGCCATCGGCCATGGTCGCGTCCGGGATGCCCTGTGCATCCTTCACGCCCGACCAGAACGCACCGCAAACGGCGCCCACGTTGTATTCGTGTAGCGGCGCGCTGCCATGCCAATCGCTGTCGGCGCCGTGATACACGTGCCGTTGGGTGTGGCTGTGGCCACTGAGCAGCAACACGTGCGGAAAGTCCTTGAGCAAGGCGAACAATCGCGCACGGTCGGCATGGCGGAAGGTTTCGGTACCGGGTTTGGCGTCGAACAGCGGGATATGCACGCCCAGTACCAGCAAGCGGTCTTTCGGCACTGTGGATAGGTAGGCTTCAAGAAAGGCAAACTGGTCTTCGCGCAGCCCGCCGATGTAGGCCTGCTTCGGGCCCGCCAGGTACACCACGTCGTCCAAGCCCACGAACACGGCCTGCGCTTCTTCCCAGGCGAAGGTGTCGGGCCCGAAAGTATTGCGGTAGGTCAGCAACGAATCCTCGTCGCGTGCAGCGTCGAAATCCAGGTCGTGATTGCCGGCGATGTGCAGCCACGGCACGCCCAGTTGCCGGGTGACTTCGTTCAAGGCGGGATAGAGCGACAGGTCGTCGTTGACCACATCGCCCAGGGTCAACCCGAGCGTCGCGGTGTGCTTTCCAACAAGAGGTTCGACGATATCGCGGCGGTAGTAGCCGATGTCGGCGACGCTCTTGGTCTGGGTGTCGGCGAACAGCAAGACCTGCAACTCGCTCTTGTCGCGACGAGCCTTCTGCGGAAGCAGCGGAAAGCCCATGCAGCGCGGGACGTCATGCGCAGAAACCGGAATGCCGCCGTACTTCAGCTTCGGCCACGGCAGAGGCGAATCGTTGATCCAGAACGAGGGCAGACCATCGCTGCGCGCGGGAAAGTCATAACCTGCCGGTTTGATCACGAACAGCGTGCGCGCCTCGCCGCTCGGCAGGGGTAGATCGTACCGGCCGCGCGCATCGGTAGCCGTCACCCGCCGTCCGTCGGAGACCTTTACCCCAGACAGTCCTTTCTCGCCGTTATCCCGCTTGCCGTTGCCGTTGCTGTCCACCCAGACCAAGCCGGTCGTGCAGGCGCTGTCCTGGGCGTTGGCAGGCAAAACGAAGGCGAACGGAAGCAGCAGCAAACAGAGATAACGCATGGCGAAGTTCCGGCGAGAATGCCCGATTGTAGGCCGGACCTGCGTCGTCCGTAGGTCGGGGCTACGCCCCCGACACCCGCCATCCCCCAAGCGCCCGTGCCCGACGCGCATCGCGTCTTCTGCCGTCGGCCACGTAGAGCCTGCCCCGTACATGATACGGGGGCCGACCTACATTATCTGTGCCGTTCCTGTAACAACGACGACACATCCTGCAACGACAGGCCCCTGGCCCGCAGCAACACCAGCAGATGGAATAACAGATCCGCGGATTCGCCGAGCAAGGCCGCGTCGTCCTGGACGACGGCGGCCAACGCGGTCTCCACGCCCTCTTCGCCGACTTTTTGCGCGATCCGGCGTATGCCTTCCTCGAACAACGCAGTCGTATAGCTTCCGGAAGGACGTTCGCGCTCGCGTTGGGCGACCAAGGCATCCAGGTTGGCAAGAAACGAAGCCGGAGCTTCCGGAAAACAGCTGTCGCGCTGCAGGTGGCAGGTGGGCCCGTGCGGATGCGCCAGCACCAGCAACGTGTCGTTGTCGCAGTCGACCTGGAGGGAGACCAGCTCCAGCACGTGTCCTGAAGTCTCGCCCTTCTTCCACAATCGCTGTTTGCTGCGGCTGTAGAAAGTGACGTGGCCGCTGCTTCGCGTGGCCGCCAGGGCTTCCGCATTCATGTAGCCCAGCATCAGCACGCGCAGGTTGCTGGCGTCCTGCACGATAGCCGGCAGCAGGCCATCGCCCTTGGCCCAATCCAACGACTGCAATTCATCCGACATCGCGCACCTCTACGTTCTGCGAGCGCAAGTAGCGCTTTAGTTCCGGGATTGCGATCTGGCCGCTATGGAAAACGCTGGCGGCCAGCGCGCCGTCGGCATCGGCCTGTCCGAAAACCTGGGCGAAATGCTCCGGTTCTCCCGCGCCGCCAGAGGCCACCAATGGCACCGCGCAGACGGCGCGCGCGGCTTTGAGCTGTTCGATATCGTAGCCCCGACGCACGCCATCGCTATCCATGCAGTTCAGCACGATCTCGCCGGCGCCCAGGCGTTGCGCTTCGATGACCCAATCCAGCGTGCGTATCGGCAGCGACCGCGTTTTCGCCGGGTCGCCCGTATTGCTGCGCACCCGCCATTGACCGTCCGCCTCACGGACCGAATCGATCCCGACCACGATGCATTGAACGCCGAACGCATCGGCCAGTTCCGAAATCAAGGCGGGCCGTTCCAGTGCCGGGCTGTTGATCGATATCTTGTCTGCGCCTGCGTAAAGCACAGCGCGCGCGGTCTCCACATCGCGGATGCCGCCGGCGACGCAGAAGGGAATATCCAGCAACGCGGAAACACGACTGACCCATTCCCGGTCCACCGAACGCCCTTCCGGGCTGGCGCCGATGTCGTAGAACACCAGTTCGTCCGCGCCTTCATCGCGGTAGCGCAGCGCCAGTTCTGCGATATCGCCCACATCCACGTGATCGCGGAAGCGCACGCCCTTGACCACGCGGCCGTCGCGCACGTCCAGGCAGGGAATGACGCGGCGGCTCAGCATGCCAGCGCCTCGGCCAGGTCCAGCTTGCCTTCCAGCAAGGCGCGCCCCAGCACGATGCCCGCGCAACCTTGTCTTTTCGCTGCCGCTACGTCGTCGGTTTCGCGAACGCCGCCTGATGCCTGCACTTGCAGCGAAGGCGCGATGGTCTGCAGATACGAGTAGAGCTCGGAGTTGGGTCCGGACAGCATGCCGTCGCGAGCGATGTCCGTGCTCAACAAATGCTTCAAGCCGCCACTGGCGAAGTACACCGCCAGCTGGTCCAGAGTGGCTGCGGCCGTTTCGGTCCAGCCGTGGACCGGCAACCGCCACACGCCTTGCGGATCCTGGCGCGCATCCAACGCCACGGTGATCCGCTCCACGCCGAATTCTGCGACCCATTCCAACACCTGCTCGGGTTGCTGGACCGCCAGCGATCCCACCACCACGCGCGACGCGCCGGCCGCGAGTATGCGCAATACGTCGTCGCGCGAACGCACGCCGCCGCCTGTTTGCACCTTCAAGCCCGTGAACGCGCAAATTTCCCGCAATAGAGGCGAAAGGGTGTAGCCCCCGGCCTTGGCCGCATCCAGGTCGACCAGGTGCAGCCATTGGGCACCTTGCGCGGCATAGCGGACCGCCGCATGCAACGGGTCGTGTCCATAAGTGGTTTCCCGCGCGTAGTCGCCCTGCGCCAGCCGCACCACGCGGCCTTCTCGCACATCGATGGCCGGATAGACCGTGAATGCCGTCATGCCAGCCCCTGCTCAACGAAGTTCTGCAGGAGCCGCGCGCCAGTCCTGGCCGACCGCTCCGGATGGAACTGCGCGCCGGCAACGAGGCCGCGCTGCGCCACTGCTGCGAACGAATGGCCGTGATCGCAGGCAAGCACGCAATCGGCAGTCACCGGCGCGGCATAGCTGTGCACGAAATAGGCGCGATCTCCGGCCTCTATCCCTTCGCTCAGCGAGCTGTTGCGCAAGGGCTGCAGCGTGTTCCAGCCCATATGCGGGACACGGATCGCGCTGCTCGTCGACAGTTTCGCGACTTTGCCGGGCATCAGCCCCAGGCATTCCACATCGCCTTCCTCGGAGCGCTCATACAGCAATTGCATCCCCACGCAGACGCCCAGCAGCGGCCGCTCCAGCGTGCGCAAGGTCTCCACCAGATCCAATTCGCGCAGCCGGCCCATCACCATCGCCGCGGTGCTGACGCCAGGCAGGATCACCCGATCGGCCTCGCGGATGAGCCGGGCATCACCGGTCAGCGTCGCTTCCACGCCAAGACGCTGCAGCGCGAACAGCACCGATCCGATATTCGCCCCGCCCGCATCGACCAGCGCCACCCGCATCAGAGCGCGCCCTTGGTGCTGGGCAATTCGACGCCTTCGCGCTTGATCGCCTGGCGCAGTGCGCGGGCGAAGGACTTGAAGCAGGCCTCGACCTTGTGGTGGTCATTCTCTCCCTGCACCTGCAGATTCAGATTCAGGCCAGAGGCATCGCAGACCGAACGGAAGAAGTGCGGCACCAGTTCGGTGGGCAGATCGCCCACCCGCTCGCGCCTGAATTCGCCGGAGAACACGAAGTACGGACGACCGCTGAAATCCAGCGCAGCGCTGGCCAAGGTCTCGTCCATCGGCAGGGTGAAACCGTAGCGGCCGATGCCGCGCTTGTCGCCCAAGGCTTCCTTCAAAGCCTGCCCCAGCGCCAGCCCCGTGTCTTCCACCGTGTGGTGCTCGTCGATGTGCAAATCGCCTTCGGTCTTCACCTTCAACGCGAAGCCGCCATGCTTGCCGATCTGTTCCAGCATGTGGTCGAAGAACGGCAGGCCCGTCGCTATGGCGGGCTCGGCGACGCGATCCAGATCGACTTCCACCCGGATCCTGGTCTCCCTGGTATCGCGCTGCACCACCGCGCTGCGCGGCGCATCGGCCAATTCGTGGGCGATGGCGGTCCAGTCCCAGTCGCCGCCGAACTGTTCGGTCTTGAGCTGGAAACCGCGAATGCGCAGATTCTCGGCGAAGGCAATGTCGGTCCCGCGATCGCCAACCATGGCCGAACGCGACCAGTCGATGCTGCGGTCCTGCAGATAAGGCAGCACCAGCCCGATTCCGGGCTTGCGGGTCGGCGCGTTGTCCTGCGGCCAGCTGCAGTCGATCAGCACGTCGCGGAACGCGATGCCCTGGCTCTGGAAGATCTGCAGCATCAGATCATTGGGGCCGTCGAAGGAAGCGCGCGGGTAGGCTTCGCTGCCCAGTCCGTCCTGGTTGGTGACGATGACGAACTGGTAACCGGCATCGCGCAGCTTCAGCAGTGCGGGCACTACGTCCTTGACGAAGCGGATCTTCTCGTAGGCGTCGATCTGGAAATCGGCCGGTTCCTCGATCAGGGTGCCGTCGCGGTCGATGAAAAGGATGGGGGTCATGGGCGTCCGCCTTTGTCGCGAAGAGCGAATCCCCCCTGCCCCCCTTTTTCAAAGGGGGAGAATCGGCCGTTCATTGCAATGGTGCGCAAAGACCTCCCCCTTTGAAAAAGGGGGATCGAGGGGGATTTGCTTTTGCTCTCGCACTTGATTTTTTTTATTCCGAAACCGCTCACGCCGCCACCTCAACTTTGCGCAATGCCTGGATCACCCGGTCGTTCTGCACGGGCGACCCCACCGTGATGCGCAGCGCATCTCCCAACTGCGGCGCAGCGCGCTGGTCGCGCACCACCACACCTGCGGCAAGCAACGAGCGGAACGCGGATTCGGCGTCGCGGAAACGCACCAGCAGGTAATTGCCCTGGGACGGATAGACCCGCCGTACTTCGGCCATGCCGGCAAGCGCTGCCTCCAGCCGCGCGCGCTCGGAGCGGATCAGTGCGATGCGTTGCCGCGTTTCCACCAGCGCAGCCGGCGACAGGCCAGCCAACGCCAACTCCGCGCAGGGCGTGGGAACCGGATACGGGGCCTGGCAGCGCCGCAGCACATCGATCAACGCCGCGTCGGCGATCACCACGCCGATGCGGGCGGCCGCCAGCGCATGCGCCTTGGAAAGCGTGCGCAGGACGGCGATGTTCGGTTGGCGCGCCAGCAGCGTCGTGGCCGAGGGAAGATCGGAGAACTCGCCATAAGCCTCATCCACCACCAGCAACGCCTTGCCCTCGATACGTTTGGCGAGTCGTTCGATATCGGCAAGAGGAATCGCCGATCCGGCAGGATTGGAGGGCGAGCACAGGAATACCAGCTTCGCGTTGCTGTTGATGGCCGTATCGGCGATGGCGTCCATATCCGCGACGAGACCGTCCGCACCGTCCCACAGGGGAACTTCGATCAGCGGCGCATCCTGCAAACGCGCGCAGACCGCATACATGCCGAACACCGGCGGAGTCACAAGCACCGCGTCGCGCCCCGGATTGCACAGGGCGCGCACCAGCAGGTCGATGGCCTCGTCGCTGCCCCGCCCGATCAGCAGCTGCGATTCTTCGCAGGCGTACAGACCGGCCAAAGCAGTGCGCAGTGCGGTTGGCTGCGGGTCGGGATAGCGCCGGCTGCTGCCTTTGGCGTCGCCCGGATTGGCCCACGCCGATTCGTTGGCGTTCAACCAGATATCGCCTTGCAATAGCTCGCTGCGCGCGGACTTGTAACCCGCGAAATCGCGCAGGTCCTCGCGCACCAGTTCCAACAGTCCGCTCATGCCGTCGCCTCCCGCATCCGCAGCACCACCGCATTGGCGTGGGCATCCAGACCTTCGGCCCTGGCCAGAGTCACCGCGCAGGCGCCGATGCTGGCGATGCCCGAGCGGCTGGCCGACTGCACGCTGACGAAGTTCTGGAAGCTCGAAACGCTGACACCGCTGTAGGCGGCGGCCGCTCCGCTGGTCGGCAAGACGTGGTTGGTGCCGCTGCAGTAGTCGCCCAACGCCTCCGGTGTGAAGTCGCCCAGGAAAACCGAGCCCGCCGCTTCCACCTTGTCCAACCATGCCCGCGGATCGCGCAATGCCAGGATCAAATGTTCTGGAGCGTATTGATTGCTGATGGCGAAAGCCTGTTCCAGCGATTGCACCAGGATCAACCTCGATGCGGCCAACGACTCGCGCGCAATCGCCGCGCGCGGCAGCGCATCAAGCTGAGATTCCAGTTCCCGTTCTACGGCCGACATCAGCCCGGCATCGTCGGACAGCAGCAGCACTTGCGAATCCGGGCCGTGCTCGGCTTGCGACAGCAGATCCGCCGCCACGAAGGCCGGATTGGCGCCCGCATCGGCGATCACCAGCACTTCCGATGGCCCGGCGGGCATGTCGATGGCTACCACGCCGCTGCGGGCGACCTGCTGCTTGGCTTCGGTCACATAGCTGTTGCCGGGGCCGAAGATCTTGTCGCACTTGCCGATGGTTTCGGTGCCGAAGGCCATGGCCGCGATCGCCTGCGCTCCGCCCAACTTGAGCACGCGCGACACGCCGGTCAGCTTTGCTGCGACCAGCACGGCCGGATCGGCGCTGCCATCGGCGCGCGGAGGCGTGCACAGCACCACTTCGGCGCAGCCGGCCAATCGCGCGGGAACCCCCAGCATGAGCGCAGTGGAAGGCAGCGGAGCGCTTCCAGCGGGCACGTAAAGGCCCACGCGCCGCACCGGCCGCACCATGCGCTCGCAGACCACGCCGGGTGCGGTTTCCACTGCATACGGCTGGGCCATGCCTGCACGGTGGAAAGCTTCGATGCGTTCGGCGGCTTCGCGCATCGCGGATTTCAGTTCCGCCGGCACAGCGGCTTCGGCAGCTGCGAACTCTTCTTTGGACACCTCGAAGCTTTCCAATGTCACCTTGTCGAACCGCGCGGTTATTTCCCGCAGCGCCGCGTCCCCGCGTTCGCGCACCTCCGATAGCAATACGGCGACGGCATCGCGCGTAGCCGCCGATAGCTCCTGCACCGGCCGCAACAGCGCGGCACGGCGCGATTGCAGGTCCAGCGAAGACCATTCCAGCCGATTCACGACCGGGGCGTCGGAAGCAGGCGCACTCATGCCAGCGACCTCTCCACCGCAAGCACCATCAGGCCCTGCGCGCCTGCGCGTTCGAGTTCCTCCAGACGCTGCCAGGTCACCAGCCCATGGCACATGGTCTGCAGCGACAGCGGGCCCTCCGCATCGGCCTGCAGATAAGTGGGCGGATCGGCATCGGGCAGCAGACGCAACAAGGCCGGCACGGTGGCGCGTTCGGCGCGGAACATCAGCAACTTGCTGTCCTTGAGCTTGAGCACGCCTTCCATCCGGCGCAGCAGCATCGCGGCCAGATCGGCACGCTGGTCTTCCAGTTCGCGCGCCGGCCCGGCCAGCACCGCCTCGCTTTCCAGCAAGGTCTCGACCGGCTTGAGCTGGTTGGCCAGCAAGGTGGCGCCGCTGGAAACCAGATCGCAGATCAGATCGGCCGTGCCCAGCTTGGGAGCGATCTCCACCGAACCGGACAGTTCGACCACGCTGGCGCGCACGCCCTGCTTCTCCAGCCAGTCGCTCAGCAGCGCGGGATAGCTGGTGGCGATGCGCATGCCTTCCAGTTGTGCGGGGCCTTTCCACTCCCAGCTTTCGGGAACAGCCAGCATCAGCCTGCAACCGCCGAATCCCAGCGCGTGCATTTCCCGGTAGGCATCGGCCAGGCCGAAACGCGCACGGGCCGCGGCCTGCTCGTTGAGCTCGTTGCGACCCACCACGCCGAAATCGCAGACCCCGTCGGCGATCAGGCCCGGAATATCGTCGTCGCGCACCAGCAGCAAATCCACCGGCAGCGATTCGCCATAGCAGAACAGTTTGTCGCGGCTTTCGCGCCAGCTCAGGCCGCAGGCCGACAGCAGCGCGCGCGCCGGTTCGGCGAGGCGCCCGCTCTTCTGGATGGCGATACGCAGGCGATCGCGCGTCGCGCTGGCGGCTATGGAACTCATGCGGACTGACTCGCTGAAGGTAGGGTCACTGGGAAGCGGCCGTGGAACGGGACTGCTGTCGCCGCAAAGCAGAGGCGTAACCGCCGGTACCGCCTTCCAACGTGCGGGCCACCCGCCCGATGGTGGTCACGCTCACTTCGGTCAGGTCGTGGATTTCGCGGTAAGGCACCCCTTTGAGCAGCAAGGGCACCACGCGCCAGCGGTCGGCCATGGCCTCGAGCTCGGCGGGAGTGCACAGATCCTGCAGGAAAGCCCTCACTTCCTCGGCCTTGGCCAGCCCGGCCAAAGCGCGGGACAAGGCCTGGAGCGAAGCGGAGGCGGTTTGCTCGCTGGCGGCGGGACGACGTTTCATGGCTTGGTTTTGTATTAATGTATTAACGTGCTATTACATTAACTCATCGCCGGGAGGCCCGTCAATCCTGCCGGCGCCGGCCGTCCTTGGCCCCGGCAGCCGGTTTATTGCGTTCAAGTGATGAAACGGTAGTGAGATGGGTTCCACGCGAAGCGCGATCCGGCGGGAGTAGAATTCCGGGGTGGCTCTCAGGGGAGCCAATCACGCGAAAACGCGCATGGGAGCGGGCAGGATGCTGGGTTGGCGGAACCGATTGATTCGGGTCTTTCTGGTGCTCATGGCCATCACGGCCACGGATGCGTTCGCGCGAGCGCCTCTGGAGATCACCGCCGATTCGCGCCAGCTGTCGTTGGCGCCGCACACCAGCTTCTACCACGACGAAAAAGGCAGCGACGATCTGGCCGCCGCCAACACCCATCTTCAGCAAGGCGCATTCAAGCCCTTGCCCGGCGGCGACGGCACCACCTTCGGTTTCCAGGGTGGCGCGCACTGGTTCCATGCAGTGGTCGCCAATCGCGGCAATCCCGAGGACAAATGGTTGCTGGTGCAGGAATACGCGCTGAGCGACCGCATCGATGTCTATGCGAAGTACAGCGATGGCCGAGCGACGCATAGCGCCGGTGGCGACCACCTGCCCTTCGACCAGCGCAACATCCGCTACCGTCAGCCGAACTTCTGGTTGCACCTGCCGCCGGGCCAGTCGGTGGACCTGCTGGTGCGCGTGCAAAGCGAAAGCTCGATGCAGGTACCGCTGACGCTATACGCACCCGATGCCTTCATCGAACAGTCGCGCGATGCGCAGTTCGCCATCGGCTTGTACTACGGCATCCTGCTGGCGTTGTTCACCTACAACCTTGTGCTGTGGCTGACGCTGCGCGACGCCAGTTATTTCTGGTACCTCTTCCACGTGACCGCCTTTGGCCTGGTGCTGTTCACCTTGAACGGGCTGGGTTTCGAATACCTGTGGCCAAGATCGGCATGGCTGGCCGACCACATGGTGCCGCTATCCATCTGTCTGGCGCTGATCGGCATGCAGCAGTTCGCGCGGATATTCCTGGAGCTGAGACAGCGCTGGCGGTTCGGCGACCGGGTGGCGCTGGGGATCATCGTGTTCTTCGTGCTGCTGGGCCTTGCGGCCACGCAGCTGCCCTACCGCACCGTGGTTCCGCTGGCATCGGCCGCGGTGTTCCCCAGCATCTGCTGGATCCTGGTGGAAACGGTGGTCGTGCTGCGGCGCGGCTACAAACCAGCGAAGCTTTTCCTGCTGGCCTGGTTCCTGTTCCTGTTGGGCACCGGCATGTTTTCGGCCATCGCCTTCGATCTGCTGCCGAAGAACTTCATCACCGAATACGGCGTGCAGATCGGCTCGGCGCTGGAGATGCTGTTGCTTTCCGTCGCTTTGGGCTATCGCTACGCCGCATTGCGCAACGAGAACGAACGCATCGTGCGCGAGGCGCGCGACCAGTTGGAGCATAAGGTGGAAATGCGCACCTCGGAACTGCGCACCGCGCTGGTCCAGTTGGAAGACGCACATCACCGGTTGAGCGAATCCAGCCGCCACGACGGCCTTACCGAGCTCTACAACCGTACGCATTTCCGCGAAGCTTTCGAGCACCTGCTGTCGGAAGCCAGGAACAGCCGCCGTCCCATCTCGCTGCTGATGATCGACCTGGACCATTTCAAGAAGATCAACGATACCTATGGGCATCTGGTGGGCGACGATTGCCTGCGTTGCACTTCCAACACCATGGCCGAGGTCCTGGCGCCGTACAACGCGCTGCTGGCGCGTTTCGGCGGCGAAGAGTTCATCGCCGCCCTGCCCGGCATGGACCTCGAGCAAGCCAGCGCGGTGGCCGAGGAGCTACGCCGGAGCCTGCATCGCAGACCATCGCGCAGCGGCGATCTGGAAATCCAGGTATCGGCCAGCATCGGCGTGCACTCGGTGGACATCGCCGCGCGCAACAGCATCGAATCCGCGCTTCAGGTCGCCGACCAGGCGCTGTACGCGGCCAAGGCCGAAGGACGCGACTGCGTGCGTACGCTGTGAGCGGTGCGCGGTGATCCGGCCGACCCTCGCATGAGCATCGGGCTTGCGGCCTGGCTGGTAGCCATCAGCGCTGCGATCTTTCTGTTCCTGGGCGTGGTGCACCTGCTGTACACGTTTGGCGGACGCAAGCTTCATCCGCGCGATCCCGCGCTGGAAGCAGCGATGATGCAGAGCCATCCGCTGCTGACACGGCGCACGACCATGTGGGACGCCTGGGTGGGATTCAACGCAAGCCACAGCCTGGGCGCGATCCTGTACGGACTGCTGTACGGCTATCTGGCGCTGGCGCACCCGGCGATCCTGTTCGAATCGCCTTTCCTGTTGGGAACCGGCCTGGCGTTGTTGCTGGGATACAGCCTGGTCGGCAAGCGCCATTGGTTCAATACGCCCAATAGCGGCATTTTCGCCGCAACCGCGCTGTACGTCGTCGCCTTGATCGTGGCGTTGTCCTGACCGCAGCCGGTCAGGAAAGCACGCGCCTTGCCGCGTCCAGCAGCGTTCCCGACTCAACCAGGCGCACGGCGGCCGCCACTTCGCCGTCCATTGCGCGATCCCGGTCCAGGAACGGTATTTCCGCACGCAATGCCTTGTGCGCCGCAGCCACCGCGTACCCGGGATGGAACTCTTCCGATTGCGCCAGCTCCGCGCGCAGGCCTTCGACTTCCTGCAGGAACTTGGGATGTGTCGCCGCCGAGCCGCCCTGAACCTTGATCGCGAAGGCCGCCGCGTCAGTGCGATCGGATAGATCCCGCGCTGCATTGATCATGTCCCTGCGCAGGTCCAGAGCCTGCGCCGCCGTGTACAACTCCAGCGCGAGCACCTTGCCCAGGTCGCGGGTCATCGCCAGCACCTGGCGCGCTTCGTTGGCGCCCATCGAGACGTGGTCTTCGGCATTGGCGCTGGTGGGGATGGAAAACACCGACGCCGGATGCGCACGGCTCGCTAGGTCGTTGACGATGGCCGCGGCGGTGTACTGCACGATCATGTGGCCCGACTCGGTACCGTCCTCGTTGCCGATCAGGAAGGCCGGCAAACCGTCGTTGGTGGCAGGATCGACCAGCTTGTTGAGCCGGCGTTCGCTGATCGAGGCCAGCACCGGTATCGAGGCTTTCACGTAGCTCATCGCCAAGGCCAGCGGCATGCCATGGAAATGCCCGGCCGAGATGACCTGCTCTTCCACATGCGCGGCATCGGCCTTGTCCGGGAACACCAGCGGATTGTCGGTGACCGAATTCAGTTCTATTTCCAGTACGCGCTTGGCTTGGGCTACCGCATCGCGCACCGCGCCGTGCACCTGCGGGATGCAGCGCAGCGAATAGCTGTCCTGCGGCTGATGCTTCTTGCCGCCGCGGAAAGGACGGAAACGCTTGTAGAACTTCTCGCGGCCATGGCGCTGATCGGTAGGCACCCAGTCCCAGCCGATGTCGAAGCGCAGTTCGCGCGAGGCCTCCGTATCCCAACTATGCGGCAGCCACTGCTTGAACTTGGGCACCAGATGGTAAGGAATATCGGCCAGCGTGGAGCCGGCCAGCAGATCGCGCAGGCGCGAGGCCACGTGCACCTGGCCGGGATGCGGACGCAAGGCATGCACTTCTTCGGCGAAGGCGCCCAGACGGCCGGCGAAAGCGTCCAGCGTCATTGCTGCGGCAAGATCGGCGGTATCCAACAGCGCGTCGAGCTTGTGCACCGCCAGCACGCCCATCGCCAGCATCTGCGCGGTGCCGTTGTTCAAGGCCAGGCCTTCCTTGTAGGAAAGCTTCACCGGCGCCAGGCCCGCGCGTTGCAGCGCCAGCGCGCCGGGCATGCGCTCACCGTCGAAGAAGGCTTCGCCGCCGCCCAGCAAGACCAGCGCCAGGTGCGAGAGCGGCGCCAGGTCGCCCGAAGCGCCCACCGATCCCAGCTCCGGCACCACCGGCACGATGCCGGCGTTGAACATCGCCGCCAGCGCTTCCAGGGTCTGCACGCGGATGCCGGAATGCCCGCGCAGCAGCGTGTTGATGCGGATGCCGAGCATTGCGCGCACCACTTCTGGCGCCATCGGCTCGCCCACGCACACCGCATGGGTGATGATCAGATTGTTCTGCAGCTCTTCATGCAGCGAGCGACCGGATTTCACCGCGCCCGGCAGTTCGTCGCGCAGCGGGTGCGCGCCCAGCAGTTTGTCGGCATTGCTGCCGAAGCCGGTGGAGACGCCGTAGATGGGCTCCTCGCGGCGCACTTGTTCGGCAAGGAAATCGGCGGCGCGCGCCACCGCTTTCAGCGCCTGCGGATCCAGGCCGATGCTGGCGCCATACGCGATCTCGACCAACTGGTCGCGGGTCAGGGATTGGCCATCGAGTCGGATGGGTTTCATCAGCGGCCTGCCAGTGCGCGAGTCTGCTCGAGCTCCACGCGCAGGGTGGAAGCGAGCTGGTCGCGGGTGGTTTCGAACTGCTGCTCGCGCGCCAGGTCCTTCACCGTGACCACGCCACGCGACAACTCGTCCTCGCCGGCGAGCACCACGAAACGGATGCCCGCCCGCGATGCGTACTGGAACTGTTTGGCCAGTTTCTTGGGCTCCATCTGCACTTCCGTATTGATGCCGCCCGCGCGCAGACGCCGCGCGATGTCCAGCGATTCGGTCAGCTGTTTTTCTTCCATCAAGGCCACCATCGCCTGCACCGAGCTCTCATCGACGCCCGCCACCAGTCCCGCTTCGCGCAGCTGCCAGAACAGACGGGTCAGGCCGATGGAAATGCCCACGCCGGGCAGCCTCGACTTGCTGTAGTGACTGGCAAGATCTTCATATCGCCCACCCGAACAGATGGAACCGATCTGCGGGTAGCCGTCCAGCTGGGTTTCGTAGACGGTGCCGGTGTAGTAATCCAGTCCGCGCGCGATGGAAAGGTTCAGGCAATAGGCCGATTCCGGTACGCCCAACGCCTTCACCAGTTCCAGCACTTCGCGCAGTTCGGCCGTGCCCTCGCGCAAGGTGCCGTTGCTGGTGGGGTGCCGATCCAGGGTGTCGAGCATCGCCAGCGCATCGGAGTGGCCGCTGGATTTGAATCCGACGAACTCGAGGATCTTTTCGACCTGCGCCAGCGCAATGCCGAAGTCCGGCCCGGTGAGCGTGTCGCGCACGTAGTCGGCGCCACGCTTGTCCAGCTTGTCCACCTCGCGCAGCACCAGCGCTTGCTGCTGGCCATCGACGACGCCTTGGGCTTCGAAGAAACCGCGCATCAGCTTTCGGTTGTTCAGCTGGATGGTGAAGTCGCCGATGCCAAGCTCGGAGAACACCGCGTGGATGACGGCCATGATCTCGGCATCGAAACGGATGCTCAGCGCGTCCTTGCCTACCACGTCTATGTCGCACTGGTAGAACTCGCGGAAACGGCCGCGCTGGGCGCGCTCGCCGCGGTACACGCGCTGGATCTGGTAGCGGCGGAACGGGAAGGCCAGCTCGTGCTCGTGTTCGGCCACATAGCGGGCCAGCGGCACGGTCAGGTCGAAGCGCAGGGCCAGCTCTGGCAGCTCGTGCCGGGAGGCGCCTTCGGCGACCTTCTCCAGCGCCCCTGTGGACTGGGCGAAATAAACCTGCCGTTCGGTCTCGCCGCCGGACTTGGTCAGCAGGACCTCGGACAGCTCGAAAACGGGCGTTTCCACCGGCAGGAAGCCGAATCGCTCGTAGTTGCGGCGGATCGTGTCCAGCATGCGCTGGAAAGCGATCTGGTCGCGGGGCAACAGCTCCATGACCCCTGGCGGCGTGCGCGGCTTGATCAAGCGGAAAACTCCCGGGTGGCGGCCGCTGGGCGGCAGTGAAGACAGACCGTCATTTTAACGGCTGAACGGCCCGCACAGGCGGTCGGACACGCGCTACTTGCCCGGATGGGGGGCGGATGAATACAATACGCGGCTTCATCGGGGTGTAGCTCAGTCTGGTAGAGCGCTACGTTCGGGACGTAGAGGTCGCAGGTTCGAATCCTGTCTCCCCGACCAAGAAGACCAACAAACCGGCCCCGTGCCGGTTTTTTGTTGCCCTCAGGGGAGGTTGCGGGTCTGTCCGTTGCCGCGCACCACGAAGCGCTCCACCGTCAGCGCTTCCAGTCCCATCGGGCCGTAAGCATGCAGGCGCGTGGTGGAGATGCCGATTTCCGCACCAAGACCCAGCTCGCCGCCATCGGAAAAGCGCGAAGAGGCGTTGACCATGACCACGGCCGAGCGCAGCGATTGTACGAACCTTTCCGCATTCTGCGAATCGCCCGTTGCGATGACTTCGGTGTGGTCCGAGCCGTAGCGCTGGATATGGCCGATGGCTTCATCCAGGTCGTCGACTACGCGCACCGACAGCACCAGATCGAGGAATTCGGCGGCGTAGTCCTCCTCGCTGGCGGCGATGCCGGCGCCCATCAGCGTCAGGCTGCGTGGATCGCCGCGCAACTCAACGCCGCGCGCGATCAGCGCCTCGGCTGCCCGCGGCAGAAACTCGCTGGCGATGTCCTTGTGCACCAGCAAGGTTTCCAGGGAGTTGCAGGCACTGGGCCGCGAGACCTTGCCGTCCACCAGCAAGCGCAGCGCCAGGTCGATGTCGGCGCTCGAATCGATGAACAAATGGCACACGCCTTTGTAATGCTTGATCACCGGCACGCGCGCATGCTCGGCGACGAAACGGATCAGGCCTTCGCCGCCGCGCGGAATGGCCAGGTCCACGATGTCGGTCAGCTGCAGCAGTTCCAGCATCGTCTCGCGGCGCAGGTCTTCCACCAGCACCAGCGTCTCGGCAGGCAGCCCGGCCCCGCGCAAGGCCCGCTGCAAGGACACGGCGATGGCGACGTTGGAATGCAGCGCTTCGGAGCCGCCGCGCAGGATCACGCCGTTGCCGGCCTTGATGCACAGCGCGGCAGCATCGGCGGTGACGTTGGGGCGCGCCTCGTAGATCATGGCGATCACACCCAAGGGCACACGTACACGCTCGATGGCGATGCCGTTGGGGCGCGTGTCTCGGCGCGTAACCTGACCCACCGGGTCCGGCAGCAAGGCCACTTCGCGCAAAGCATCGGCCACAGCGCCGAGCCGGGCGGGGTCCAGGCGCAGGCGGTCGAGCATGGCCGTGCCGATTCCCTTCTCTGCCGCATTGCGAAGGTCGATCGCATTGGCGGCGAGAATGTCGGCCGCATCCGCTTCCAGCGCGTCGGCCATCGCCTGCAGCAACGCAGTCTTGGCGGCCGCAGTCAGTTGGGCCAACTGCTGGGAAGCCTGCCGGCAGGCCAGCGCGAGTTGTCGGATTCCTTCGGTCATCAGGACACCATCACCAGGTCGTCGCGGTGGATCACGTTCTCGCCATAGTTGTAGCCCAGCAGGGTTTCGATATCCCGCGAATGGCTGCGGGCGATGCGGCGGATGTCCACCGCCGAGTATTGGGTGACGCCGCGTGCGATGGCACGATCTCCGGCATCGTCGCGCAACCGCACTTCGATCATGTCGCCGCGGCGGAAATCGCCCTCGGCAGTAATGACCCCGCCGGGCAGCAGCGAAGCGCCCTTCTCGCCCATCGCCCGCGCGGCGCCGCCATCGACGATCACGCCGCCCGTTTCCAGCGGCACGTTGCGCAGCCAGTACTTGCGCGCGGCCATGCGGTTCTGCGCGGGACGGAAACGGGTGCCGTGGAAGCGGTCGTTGGCCAGCGCGCGCACGGTCTCGGCGCGAGTGCCGTTGAACAGGAAAGTTTCGATGCCCGCCGCGGTTGCCTTGGCCGCGGCCTCCAGCTTGGTGCGCATGCCGCCTGTGCCGGTGCTGCTGCCGGCATCGCCGGCCATGGCGAAGAATTCCGGGGTCAGCGCTTCCACCTCCTCGATGGGCCTGGCGTCGACGTGCACGCGCGGATTGGCGGTAAAGAAACCATCGATGTCGGTGGCGATGAACAACGCATCCGCATCCACCAGCGCGGCAATCACCGCGGCCAGATTGTCGTTGTCGCCCAGCTTCAACTCGTCGACCGATACCGTGTCGTTCTCGTTGATCACCGGCAACGCGCCCAATGCCAGCAACTCGTTGAGCGTGGCGCGCGCATTGAGGTAACGCCGGCGATTGCGCAGGTCGTCATGGGTCAGCAGCACCTGAGCGACCGGACGCTCGAAGAAGCGTTGCCACAAACCGATCAGTTGCGCTTGGCCCAGCGCCGCCAGCGCCTGACGCTCGGCCATGGCCGCACCGGCGTGCGCCTTGCGATGGATCACCGCCCTGCCCGCCGCCACCGCGCCCGAAGACACGATCACTACTTCCCTGCCCGCGGCCAGGCTGACGGACACGAACTGCGCCAGGCCCAATGCATGCCGCGGGCTCAAACCTTCGCCTTCGGCCGCCAGCAGACTGCTGCCGACCTTGAGCACCGCGCGGCGCCAGGCAGGCAGGGTTTGTTCGCGGAAGGCGGATTCGGTCGTGGTCATTGCAGAGGGCTCAGCGCGTGTTCCATTCGTATACGGTCAAGGTTGAGGAATCGGCCGTGCTAAGCGGATCATCGGCGGCGATGGCCTGCGCTTCGGCCAGTGTGGCCACGTTCAAGACATACGCCCCGCCGCTCTTGTCGCTGAAGCCTCCGGTCATCTCCAGCTTTCCGGCCTGGCGCAGGTCGTCGAGAAACGCCAAGTGCGGCGCCACTACGGCCTCGCTGAAGTTAGGCTTGCGCATCGCCATTACCAAATAACGCTTATTTGCAGGTCCGTCCGACATCGCTATCCCCATATTTTCCGCAGTAGGAGCGACGTAAGTCGCGACTGAAACACCCGGTACAAACTCTGCTTTCGACAACGTGTATTCGCGACTTACGTCGCTCCTACGCAGGCTTGCGTAAAGATTCCCATCGGCTGCGCAACTCGCCAAGGCGCAAATCCGCTGCCGCGCCCGGCGATACGCGGGCGGCAAGACTGGCTTCGGGTGTTCTTCCCGATCCCGCCTGCTCCGCCGAGGCCGCCGCCGCACGGTAGGCATCGCGGAACGGCACGCCGGCCGCTGCCTGTTCCACTGCCACATCGGTCGCATACATGCCCGAATCCATCGCCGCGCGCATGCGGTCGGGGCGCCATTCCAGGTTCGCCAGCAAATCCGGCAACAACTCCAGCGCAGGGATACCACGACCGAAGCCGTGGAAGATCGCGCCTTTGCTGGCCTGCAGATCACGGTGGTAGCCCGAGGGCAACGACAGCAAGTGCTCGATCTCCGACCGCGCCGCCGCCACGCTGGCGTGGGTCGCGCGCATCAGCTCGATCACGTCGGGGTTGCGCTTGTTCGGCATGATCGAACTGCCGGTGGTGTACTGCGCCGGCAGCGAGACGAAACCGAACTCGGCGCTGGTGAACAGCGACAAGTCCCAAGCGAGCCTGCGCAGGTCCAGTGTGGCGCTGCCCAGCGCCTCGAGCGCCGCCATCTCGAACTTCCCCCGCGAAAGCTGCGCGTAGACCGGACTGACTTGCAAACGCGCGAAATCCAGCACCAGCGTGGTGTGGTCGCGGTCCAGCTGCAGGTTGACGCCATAGCCGGCGGCGGTGCCCAGCGGATTGGCATCGATCAGGCGATGGGTGTCGTCGGCGCGGACGGCGTCGTCGATAAAGGCTTCCGCCCAACCCGCCCACCACATGCCCGCCGACGAAACCACCGCGCGCTGTATGTGCGTGTAGCCCGGGAGGGGAAGATTTTTCTCGGCTTCGGCGCGGTCAAGCGCCACCTTGGCGATCTGACGGCTCAGTTCGGAAACGCGCGCGAGCTTCTCTTTCAACCACAGCCGCGTGGCCACCAGGATCTGGTCGTTGCGGCTGCGGCCGGTGTGGATCTTGCGCCCGGCATCGCCCAGGCGCTCGGTCAGGCGCGCTTCGATGGCCGAATGGCAGTCCTCGAAGCGCTCGTCCAGCACGAAGGCGCCGCTGCGGAAATCGTCGGCGAGTATGTCCAGCTCACGCTGCAAGCCGGACAGCTCATCGGCCGAGAGGATGCCGATGCGCTGCAACCCTTCTGCATGCGCCTTGCTGGCCGCGATATCGTGCAGGAAGAACTCCCGGTCCAGGATCACGTCGTCGCCGGCCAGGAATTTCTGGATGCGGGCATCGACGGTCACTCCGGGTTTTTGCCACAACAGATCGGACATCGGTTTTCTCCTGCCTTCATGCTCAACGGGTATTCCCGCTTCGCCATTGGTAGGGCGGGCACTGCCCGCCGCTTCGGTGACTTCTGCAATTGGCGGGCAACGCCCGCCCTTCTACTCCAGCGGTATCGACGTCAGCTCGTCGAAACCGAAAGCGATATTCAGGTTCTGCATGGCTTGTGTTGCGGCGCCTTTGAGCAGATTGTCGAGCGTGGCCACCACCACCACCCGCTTGCCTCCCGGCGCCACGGTGAAACCGCCGATCTCCACCCCATGCTTGCCTGCGATCCTGCTGACCCAGGGCGCTTCGTCCAGGATACGGATCAAGGGCTCGCCAGCGTAGCGCGAACGGTACAGCGCACGGATGTCTTCCACGCCCATCGCCTTGTTCAGCCACAGATTGACGGTCATGGTGATGCCGCGGAAATGCGGCGCCACATGCGGCATGAATTCCACCGGCACTCCCAGATGACGGGAGACCTCGCGCTCGTGCATATGGTCGGCCAGCGCGTAAGGCATCAGGTTGTCGCGCAGCTTGTCGGTGTCGTTCTTGTCCGAAGGCGTGGTGCCGGCGCCGGAGTAGCCGGAAACGCCGAAGCATTGCGGTGGGCCGGCCAGGAGATCGAGCAAAGGCGCGATGGAAAGCTGCATCGCGGTCGCGTAGCAGCCGGGATTGCTGATGCGCTTCTGTCCTGCATAGTTTGCGCGGGTGAGCTCGGGAAGGCCGTAGTACCAGCCCTGGTCGAAGCGGTAGTCGGCCGACAGGTCCACGATCAGCGTATCGGGCGCCTGCGCGTCTAGCGCCGCGACGATTTCGCCGGATTTGCCATTGGGCAACGCCAGGATCACTGCATCCACACCACGGGTGGCGACTTCTTCGTGGCCCAGGCTCTCGTAGCGAAGCTCGCCGGCGAAACCGTCGATATGCGCACTGACCGGCTGACCGGCCAGTTCCCGCGAAGACACGAACGCCAGCTCCAGTTGAGGATGGCGGGCGATGAGGCGGATCAGTTCGGCGCCGGTATGTCCGCGCGCGCCGACCAGGCCGACGGCCTTACTGGCCATGCAGGCGATCTCCTTGTTCCAGCTTGTGCAGTAGATTGCTTTTCACCCCCGGCCATTCGCTGCCGAGAATGGAGAACACCACCGTGTCGCGCAGGCTGCCGTCGGCGTGGCGGCGGTGATTGCGCAGCACGCCGTCCTGTTTGGCGCCCAGGCGGGCGATGGCGGTGCGCGAGGCATGGTTGAACCAGCTCGTCTCCAGGTAAACCGACGCGCATTGCAAGGTCTCGAACGCATGGGTGAGCAGCAACAGTTTGGCTTCTGTATTCAAACCGGTACGCTGCACACGGGGCGCGTACCAGGTGTAGCCGATGCTCAGTTTCGGCACCGACGGATCGAGGTCGTAGAAGCGTGTGCTGCCGGCCACGGCGCCCTCGGCGTCGCGGACCACGAACGGCACCTCCAGGCCTTGGGCGTGCTTCTGCAGGGCTGTTGCGACCCAGGCCTGCGCGTCGACCGCCTTGGGCACATTGGTGTACCAGAGTTCGGAGAGCGCATCGCCTTGCAGGGCGAGTTGCAGCCCGGCGACATGCTCGACTGTCAACGCCTCCAGGGAGGCGTGACGGCCCTGCAGGCGCGGCGCCTGCCAGTGCGTGGGAAGCGGTTGCAGGCTCATCTCAGTCCACCAACGTGGGCACGCGCGTGCGGCAATGGGCTACGCAGCGCTCGATGTCGGCGAAATCCTCGATGCCGTACCAGAACACTTTCCATTTCTCCTGCTTGTAGCAGCCGTCGGATTCGGCGTAATAGAAGATGTTGACCTGGTTGTTATGGCGCGAGCGCCAGAACAGTTGCGGATTCTCTTCGCGCATCACATGCCAGACCGCGCGGCCCAGGCCTTCGCCCTGCGCGTCGTCCAGCACCGCGAACTTGTCCAGATAGGCGAAGCCTTCCTCACGGTTGAGAATGAGCGCGGTGCGGTAGTTTTCGCTGATGTAGATGCGATAGGGAACGGTTCTCTCGAAATAGTCGGCGACCAGCTTGCGGCCGAAGCTGGATTCGATCAGCTCGCGCATGCGCTGCAGATCCACCCCTTGCCACGAATCGAATCGCAGCACGCGTTCGCCGCGGCGCACCAGGGTGCCCGAACCCCGATGGGTGAACAGTTCCTTGGCCAGCTCCGCCGGTTTGGTGATCGAGACCGACGAGGTCAACGGCAGCTTGTCCAGCAGGTCCTTGATCTGTTCGATCTTCACCCGCATGCCGCCATTGATCCAGGGCTGGGCCATCAGCTCGTCGTACTCGGTGGACAGGTTGATCGAATCGATCACCGCGCCCTTGTCGTCCAGCAGACCCCCAGTGCCGGTGAGGAAGATGATCTTGTACGGCTGCAGCACCTGCACCAGTTCGTTGGCGGCGAAGTCGGCGTTGATATTGAGGATCTGTCCGCCGATCGTCTCGCCCAGGCTGGCGATCACCGGGATGGAACCCGCCTTGAGGCTAGCCTCTATCGGCGATTGGTTGATGCGCTTGACCTCGCCGACCAGGCCATAGGTCTGCTGGTCCTTGTATTCGGCTTCGAAAACGCCCGAGACGATGGACGTGGCGCGGGCGCCCGACTCCTGCAGCGCTTCGACCAGGGCCAGGTTCTGCTGCAGGAAGACCTTGCGCACGATCGCCAGCACTTCCGGTGTGGTTACGCGCAAACCGTCGACGGTTTGCTTGACGATGCCGGCAGCCGTCATTTCCTCATCCAACTGCGGGCCGGCCCCATGAACCACGATAGGAGTAAGGCCAACCTCCTGCAGGAACGACAGCGACGAGGTCAGCGCCTCCAGGTCGTCGCGCAGCACCGCCCCGCCCACCTTGACCACGGCGAAGCGTTTGGCGTCCAGCTGCGAGAAGCGCTTGACGTACTGGGAGATCTCCTTCGCGCTGGCCATGCTGGACAGCAAGCGGATGATGGTCTGCCGGGTTTGCTTTTGCGATTCCATTGTTCTATTCGATTCCGAAAATGCGCTGCAGGGTAGCGGTGTAATGTTGAAGTTGTTCGAGCGAGACCCATTCGTCGGCGGTATGCGCCTGGGCGATATCGCCTGGCCCATAGACCAATGCAGTGAGCCCCGCCTGCGAGAACAGCGAGGCTTCGGTCCAGAAATCGACTGCATTGCCGACAGGCAGGCCGAGCTCATCGGCCAGATCGCGCGCGGCCAGCCGTCGTTCTTCTGCACGCGCCACATCGCCCGAGGGCAGCGACGGTCCGCGGAAGGTTTCTTCGTACTCCGCCAACGCCTCGGCATTGGCCATTTCACGGAAGCTGGCGTGAAGCGCTTCCGGATCCTGCGACGGAAGCGGCCTGAAACCAAAACGCACCTCGGCGCTGGGCGCAATCATGTTGGCCTTGATGCCGCCTTCGACCCGACCGATGTTGAAACGCAAGCCGGTCAGGCCGCCGAAACGGAGGTGATGCTGGGCCTGCACGAAATCCAGCGCCGAATTTCCCCAGCGCATCGCGTTGTGCAATGCGCTGAGCGACAGCGCGTTCTCGGCCGAAGCGTGGCCCGCCTGGCCCTTGAAGGCCATCCGCACCGCGCTGATGCCGCGGTGCGCCAGCACCGCCTGGCCCAGGGTGGGTTCGGCGATGATGGCTTCCTCGAAGCCATGATCGCGCGCCAGGAAGGCGGCGATGCAACGCGGGTCGTTGGCCTCTTCGTCGCTGCTGAACAGAAAAGCCGCATCGCCCTGGGTGGTCTGCGCAGCGACGATCATCCCCGCCGCCGCGCCCTTGATGTCGCAGGCGCCCAGGCCGATGGCCTTGTCCCCGACCACGCGCAGTTTCAGCGGATCGGCCGTCCACGCCGGCGACGACGGCACCGTGTCCAGGTGTACGTTGAATACGCGCCGGGGCTGTCCCCGCACCGCGAACAACGACACCGCGCCGGCGCCATGGTCGGTCACTTCTATCCTGAAGTCCGGAAGTTGCGCGCGGATATAGTCGAAGATGCCGCCAGTGGTGATGGCGCGCGGCGGGTTGCGGGTGTCGTGGGACACCAGCGCTTCGAGGTGTTTTAGAACGGAATTGAGCATTCGGGAGTTTTGCCTGGACCGATAAACCTTCAATCGTCATTCCAGCGAAAGCTGGAATCCATTTTGATCTTGCTTCTCCGCCTTCGCCTCTATGAGCCAAAAAGCAAATTCAAAATGGATCCCAGCTTTCGCTGGGATGACGGGTTTTTGTTCTGGGATCGTCTCAACGATTGATTTCGGCCCACAGCGTGCTGCTCATCCCGAACAGCTTGATGAAGCCTTCCGCCTCCTCCACGCCCCAGTCGGCCGACTGCGCATAGGTCGCGCCCTTGGCGTGCAGCAGGTGCGGCGACTTCACCGCCACCGCATCGACGCGACCGCCGCGGGTCTCCAGCACCACTTCGCCGTTGACCGTGGCTTGCGAGGAAGCCAGGAAGGCCTCCAGGTCGGTCTTGATGGGGTCGTGATAGAAACCTTCGTAGACCACTTCCACCCACTTGCGCGCCACTTCCGGCTTGAAGCGGTTCTGCTGCTTGGTCAGCACCGCCTCTTCCAGCGCGCGGTGCGCGGCCAACAGCGAAATCAGGCCCGGCGCTTCGTACACGATTCGGCCCTTCAGGCCGATGGTGGTGTCGCCGGTATACATGCCGCGGCCTACGCCGAAGGGCGCGAACAAGCCGTTCAATTTCGCCAGCAACTTGGCGCCTTCCATCGGCTGACCATCCAGGGTCACCGCTTCGCCGTTCTTGAAGCCGATCGCGACCCTCAGCGCCTGCTCCGGCCATTCGCTGCGCGGCGCGCACCAGCCGCGTGCGCCCTCGCCCGGGGCTTCCCACTTGTCGATCTCGCCACCGGACAAGGTGACGCCCAGCAGGTTCTCGTTGATGGTGTAGGCCTTCTGCTTGGCGCGCACGCCGAAACCGCGCGCTTCCAGGTACTCCTGCTCGTAGGCGCGCGTCTGGGTGTGTTCTTTCTGGATTTCGCGGATCGGCGCGACGATCACGTAGTCGCCGGAAGCCTTGACCGCCAGGTCGAAACGGACCTGATCGTTGCCCATGCCGGTGCAACCGTGGGCGATGGCGTTGGTGCCCAGCTCCTTGGCGCGCGCCAGCGCGGCATCGACGATGAGATAGCGGTCGGATACCAGCAAGGGATACTGGCCCTGATAGCCCTCGCCCGCCCACACGAACGGCTTGACGAAGCCTTCCCAGATCGCGGGACCGCCATCGACGGTGACGTGGCTGGCGGCGCCCAGTTCGGCGGCACGTTGTTCGATGTAGGCGCGTTCTTCGGCATCCACGCCGCCGGTATCGGCGAATACGGTGTGCACGGCCCAGCCCTGCTCCTGCAGGTACGGCACGCAGAAACTGGTATCCAGGCCGCCGGAAAAGGCGAGGACGATGTCTTTGGAGTTGGGATTCGGGATTCGGGATTCGGGATTCGGAGCAGTCTGTTGAGACATAAGGAGTAACTCTCTATGGATTGAATTTGTCGGAGGCGTAGGGTGCGGTTGCGAATCCCCAATCCCGAATCGCTATTCCCGGGCGCTCACCAGCGCGGCCATGATCGCCTTCTGCACGTGCAGGCGGTTCTCGGCTTCATTGATAGCGATGCATTGCGGCGAATCCATGACGGCGTCCGTGGCTTTTACGTTCCGGCGCAGCGGCAGGCAGTGGCTGAAGACGCCGTTGTTGGTCAATGCCATCTTGCGTTCGTCGACGATGAAGTGCTTGTACTGGTCGCGGATGGGCTTCTCCGGTTCCCAGTTGCCGAAGTAAGGCAACGCGCCCCAGCTCTTGGCGTAGACGACGTCGGCACCGGCGTAGGCGCTGTCGGTGTCGTGGCTGACGCGCAGCGAGCCGCCGTTCTCGGCCACGTTCTGCTCGGCCCAGCCCATGTAGCGCTCGTCCAGCACGTATTCGGGCGTGGGGCACAGCAGGGTCACATCCATTCCCATGCGCGTGGCGATGGTCAGGGCCGAATTGGCCACGGCGGTGTTCAGCGCCTTGGGGTGGTAGGTCCAGGTCAGCACGTACTTCTTGCCGCGTAAATCGTGGGTGCCGAAATGCTCCTGCAGGGCCATTACGTGGGCCAACTCCTGGCAAGGATGGGTGATGGTCTCCATGTTGATCACCGGCACCGGCGAGTACTTGGCGAAGCTCTTCAGCACGATGTCCTGGCGGTCGTAGCCCCAGTCGACGAACTTCGGAAAGGCGCGCACGCCGATCAGGTCCACGTAGCGGCCCAGCACACGCGCGACCTCGGCGATGTGCTCTTCGGTATCGCCGTCCATCACCGTGCCCAGGTTGAATTCGATCGGCCAGGCGTCCTTGCCCGGTTGCAGCACCACGGCATGGCCGCCCAGCTGGAAAGCGCCCAGCTCGAAACTGGTGCGGGTGCGCATGGATGGGTTGAAGAACACCAGGGCGATCGACCTGCCCTTGAGCACGTCTCCCAGCTTGTGCTGCTTGTACAGCGCTGCCTGGGTCAACAACGCGTCGAGTTCGCTGCGCGACCAGTCCTGGGTATTCAAGAAATGTTTGATTGCATCCGGCTTCATTGCGACGTCCTAAGGATCCAGAAACGAAAAAACCCAGCGTCAGGCTGGGTTCCGGTTGAACAAGCAGTAGCGTCCGGCGACCCAGCTAGATAAGCGGTTCCGGTCGGCGGGCACGAGACGTCATTCCCGAGGCCATCCGGGCGGCGCTTGCGTGCAGGTGGGTGTTCATCTTCATGGGCCCGCATCCTCGCATGCAGGTTGCTTTGGCGCAAGGCTCAAGGCGTGGCGAGGTTCTGGCCGGGCACGTAGGGCATCACCGAAACCCGGATCCGCAGCCGGTTGCCGGGGTCGTCGGCCAGGCGCGAGCGGTATTTGAAGCCCTTGTAGACGTAGTCGACGTCGTAGGCGATGGGACGGCGGAATTCGCGCTCCACCGGCACCATGCGGCAATTGGGCTTGGCCGGTTCGGCCTTGGGCGCCGGTTCCGGGTCACGGGTGAACACCCCTTTCACCGAATCCACGATCTTCGCCCAGCGGCCTTCGTCCTGGGGCGGCGCGGGCTTGGGAACCTGCACTTCCTCGCAACGCATTTCGGTGCGTGAGGCACGAAGGGTCTGGTAGACCGGCTCCACCGCCAGCACCTGTGCGTAGTCCAGACGGACGTTTTCCACCGGCAGAACCGTGACCGAGCCCGCCTCCTGGGCCGTTGCCGAAACCGTTGCGAAGGCCGACAGGACCAATGCGAGCAATGTATGGCAGTACAGGCGCATGAGGCCGCTTGTGTGGAATCCCGGCCTGCAGTGTGAGGGAGTGCGCCTTGCGAGGGGCTGAATCGATGCTGTCGAAGGCGTGCTGGGCCGGTAGAATCCACTGGCACCCTTCCATCACCCCACCCATGACCCTGAGATTGCACAACAACCTGACGCGGCAGGTAGAACCCTTCGCGCCGCTGGCCCCTGGCTGCCCCACCCTGTATCTGTGCGGCCCCACGGTCTACAACTACGTGCACATCGGCAATGCGCGCGGCCCAGTGGTGTTCGGCGTGCTGGCCGCCCTGCTCCGCCGCCGCTTCGGCAACCTGCGCTACGCGCGCAACATCACCGACATCGACGACAAGATCAATGCGGCGGCCAAGGAGCTGGGCGTGCCCATCTCCACCATCACCGACAAGTACGCCGCTGCTTATCGGGAGGATATGGCAGGCCTTGGCGTGGTGCCGCAGGACTTGCAGCCCGAAGCGACCGCCCATGTTCCCCACATCATCGCCATGATCGAACGGCTGATCGAGGCCGGCCATGCTTACGCTGCCGAAGGCCACGTGTTGTTCGCGGTGGCGACCTTCGCCGGCTACGGCAAGCTGTCGCGCCGCGACCCGGAAGAAATGCTGGCCGGCGCGCGGGTGGAAGTGGCCCCGTACAAGCGTGACGCCGGCGATTTCGTGCTGTGGAAGCCTTCCACCGACGATCTGCCCGGCTGGGACTCGCCCTGGGGCCGCGGCCGTCCGGGTTGGCATATCGAATGCTCGGCGATGATCGAGGCGATCTTCGGCGAAACCATCGACATCCATGCCGGCGGCGTGGATTTGCAGTTCCCGCACCACGAGAACGAGATCGCGCAGAGCGAATGCGCGCATGGCGGCCGGATCTTCGCGCGCTTCTGGCTGCACAACGGCATGCTTAATTTCGGCGGCGCCAAGATGTCCAAATCCGTGGGCAACGTGGAGCGCGTGCACGAACTGCTGAAACAGCATCCGCCCGAAGCGCTGCGTTACGCGCTGCTGTCGGCGCACTACCGGCAACCGCTGGAATGGTCCGATAGCTTGATCGAGCAATCGATACGCACGCTGGACCGGCTGTATGGGACCTTGCGCGACCTCGCCGATATCAGCGCTGAAGCTGAAATCCCTGCGGTTGTGGAAGCCGCCCTGGATGACGATCTGAACACTCCCCAGGCGCTGGCCGAACTGGCCCGTATTGCCGGCGAAGCGCGCAAGGCGGTAGTGCCTGAAGACAAGGCGCGCTTGAAGTCCGAACTGCTGGGTGCCGGCCTGGCGCTGGGCCTGCTGCAGCAGGAAGCGGCGGACTGGTTCGGCCGTGGCGCTTCCGGCGATGACGACGCGCGCATCCAGGCGTTGATCGACGAGCGCAACGAGGCCAAGAAGAACCGCGACTTCGCGCGTTCGGATGCTATTCGCGATCAGCTCGCCGCCGAAGGCGTGTTGCTGGAAGACACGGCGCAGGGCGTGCGCTGGAAGCGCGCATGAACCCTTCTGCCTCCGGCGCCCGAAGGGCGTGCAAGGCCGAGAAGGTGGCGCGAAGCGCCGGACGCTGCGCAGCAAGCACCCTTGGAGTGTGAGGGTACGGCGAAGAGGTATTGCGAGCGCTGACGAATCCAATGATCAGCTAATCACTCGTACCACCTCGGCGTCATCTTCGCTCCGACGTACCCTCACCCCAACCCCTCTCCCGGCGGCAGAGGGGCTCAAATCCGCTGGATTCCTGGCTTCTCGATGACAGACATACTCTTCCCGCTCGAACCCACCCCCACCGAAGCCCAGCTCGCCATCAAGGAAGAGTTCGCTTTCTTCAGCGACTGGTCCGAGCGCTACCAGTACCTGATCGACCTGGGGCGCAAGCTGCCGGCTTTCCCTGAAGAGTGGAAGACAGAAGAAAACCGGCTGCTGGGTTGCCAGTCCCTGGTCTGGATCGTGCCGCAAGGCAACGCGGAGCGGTTGGATTTCAGCGCCATCAGCGATTCGGCCATCGTCTCGGGTCTGATCTATTTGGCCTTGCGCGTGTATTCAGGCCGCTCGGCCGCCGAGATTCTGGCCACGCAACCCGATTACATCGGCGATATCGGCTTGGCCAAGCATCTGTCGCCGACGCGCAGCAACGGGCTGGCTGCGATTCTGGCCTTCATCCAGGACACCGCACGCAAGCAGGCATGAGCCAGACCGCCACGCAACCGGTTTCACCCCTGCGCAACCGCGGCTTCATCGGCTTGCTGGTGTACCGACTGCTGGCGATGCTTTCGTACCAGATCGTCGCGGTGACCGTGGGCTGGCATATCTATCAGATCACCCGCGACGCCTTGGCGCTGGGCCTGATCGGCCTGACCGAGGTGGTGCCGTATTTCTGCTTTGCTTTGTTCGCCGGCTATGCCGTGGACCACATGCGCCGGCGCAGGCTGGGCATGTACGCCTGCCTTGGACTGCTGCTGACCACGCTGACCCTGGCAGGCGTGGCCAGCGGACGCATTCCGTCCTTCGGCACCCTCACCATCTACGCGGCCATCGCCGTCAACGGTGTGGTGCGCGCTTTCCTGGCGCCGGTGTACACCGCGCTCTTCGCGCGCGTGCTGCCGCGCGAGCAGTACGCGCGCGGCGCCGGCATAGGCAGCGTGGTGATGCAAACCGGCCTGGTGCTGGGGCCGGCGATGGGCGGGCTGCTGGTGGCCTGGGGCGGCAACACACTGGCCTATCTGGTCGCCGCCGGCTTCGCAGCCGCGGCCGCGATCGCTATCGTTTCCCTGCGTGTCACCGAGCCACCGGCGCCGCCGGAACGCGCGCCCATCTTCAAGAGCATCGGCGAAGGCCTGCGTTTCGTGTTCAACAACCAGATCGTGTTGGGCGCGCAGGCGCTGGACATGTTCTCTGTCTTGTTTGGCGGTGCGGTGGCCCTGCTGCCGGCGTTCATCCACGACATCCTGCACTACGGCCCCGAAGCGCTCGGCATCCTGCGTGCCGCGCCCGCTGCAGGCGCGGTGCTGGTGGGCCTGTGGCTGGCCAGGCATCCGCCCAAGCGCAACGCCGGACGTTTGTTGTTGTATGCGGTCGCTGGATTCGGCCTGTGCATCATCGGTTTCGCTCTGTCGCGGGAGTTCTGGCTATCGGTGCTGATGCTGGCTTTGTCGGGCATGTGCGATGGCGTGTCGGTGGTGCTGCGCTCGACCATCCTGCAACTGGCCACGCCGGACGAAATGCGAGGCCGGGTCTCCTCCATCAACGGCATCTTCATCGGATCGTCCAATGAACTGGGCGCGTTCGAATCCGGACTCGCGGCCAAGTTGCTGGGCTTGGTGCCCTCGGTGATTTTCGGCGGCTGCATGACCTTGGCCGTAGTTGGCGCCACCGCGTGGAAGGCTCCAAAGCTGAGGCGGCTGAACCTGCAGGACTTGCAATAGCCGGTAGACGACTCGGGCGTAGACTGGGCCCTTCCCAAAGCCGAGCCATGCCATGGGTACCGAAACCGTTCACGGCAAGCAGATCGTCATCCATTTCGACGGCAACCGCTGCATCCACTCGCGCAATTGCGTGTTGACCCATCCGGATGTGTTCGTCCCCAACGTAGAGGGCGAATGGATCCATCCCGATGCGGCTTCCGCCGATGAAGTGGCGCTCACCGCCCGCCTCTGCCCCTCTGGCGCAATCCGTTACGAGCGTCTGGACGGGCAGAACGGGGAGCCCGTGCCGCTGGTCAACACAGTCCGCATCCGCGAAAACGGACCGCTGGCATTCAACGCGCCGCTGCTCATCGCCGGCCAGGACCCGGGCTTGCGTGCGACCTTGTGCCGTTGCGGTTTATCGAAGAACAAGCCCTACTGCGACAACAGCCATGTCGATGGCGGTTTTCAGGCTACCGGCGAACCGGTGATCGAACCCTCCGAGGCGCTGGCCGCACGCGCAGGCACGCTTGAAGTGGCGCCGCAACACAATGGACCGCTGCAGGTAAACGGCAATCTGGAAATCGTCAGCGGCACCGGCCACACGATCAACCGCGTCAGCGAAACCTGGCTTTGCCGATGCGGGCATTCCAGGAACAAACCCTACTGCGATAGTTCGCACAAGAGGGTTGGTTTTCAGGCTGATGGCGTCTAAGAACGCTGCTCTTGACTCTTGCTCTTGCACTTGCTTGTAGCTCGCCAATCCCATGAGACGCGGCAAGCGGGACAGGTACAACCCCGAAGGGGCGGCGCACATGGATGTGCGCCGTTTCCGGAGGCGCAGAGCCTGCCCCGTACTTGATACGGGGAGGCGCCTTCCGGAAATTCCTGTCCCGCTTGCGGACCCAACGGCTCTATCGTTGGGCGCGACGTTAGGGCGGCTTTCTTTTGGTTACTTTTCTTTGCCGTTCAAAGAAAAGCATGCCCTGAGCCTGTCGAAGGGCGACTCGCGCGTAGCGCGAAATGCTTTTGCCCCCAAGTACAAGCAAAAGCCAGAGCAAGAGCACCCCTCCTCAATCCTCCCCTGCGCTGCGCGCAAGGGAGGAGGTAGAAGCAAGAGCAAGAGCAGAATCAAGGTCAAGATCAAGATCAAGATGGATCCCAGCTTGCGCTGGGATGACGGCAGAAAAAAAGCCCCGCGATGCGGGGCTTTTTTCTGTACGGCGAATGCCGAGATATCAGTCGCCCTGCTGCTTCTGCAGATGCTCCCAACGCTCCTGCGCATCGATCGTGCGCTCGGCGGTGAGACGCGCTTCCAGGCGTTCCAGGCCGATTTCCTCGCCCGTGTCGGCGCAATAACCGTAGTCCCCGCCATCCAGGCGCTTGAGCGTGCTGTCGATCTTGCCGATCAGCTTGCGATAGCGGTCGCGGGTGCGCAGCTCCAGCGAGTTCTCGGTTTCGCGGGTGGCACGTTCGGCTTCGTCGCCGACGTCGCGCACTTCGTCCTTCAGGTTCTCGATGGTCTGCTTGGATTCCTCGACCAGATCGGCGCGCCAGGTCAGCAGGCGCTGGCGGAAATACTCCAGTTGCAGCGTGCTCATGTATTCCTCATCCGCCGCCGGCTTGTAGCCGTTGGGGACGATGGGGCGGCCGGTGGTTTCGTCGGTCTTGTAGGGCACCACCTTGACCTTGCCGCGCGGTGCGGGCGTGGCCGACGGTTTGGAGACCACGGCAACGGCCACCTTGCCCACCGGACGCGGGATGGGGGCCTTGGCAACAGGAGCGGGAGCGGCGACGGCGGATTTGGAGTTCTTGTTATTAGTTGTCTTGGGGGAAGGCACGGGTTTTGTGGGAGTCGGTTGGACGGCTGGCGCCGGTGCCGGGTTTGCAGCAGCCTTGGGAACTGGCGCTTCGGCACGGCCAGCGGCCGGGGGGGCGGTCTTGGCAGGAGTCGCTTTGGCCGCAGCTGGCTTGGGGGCCGGCTTCGGTACGGATTTGACGGGAGACTTTGACGGAGCAGCGGGTTTGGCCGCTACGGGCTTCGCAGCTGCCTTGGCTGCGGGCTTGGGTGCGGGCTTCTGCACCGGCTTCTTGGCCAGAGCGGCTTTCTTGGCCACCGGCGCGCTTTTGGCCGCGGCCTTCTTGACCGGGACCGCCTTCTTGGCGACAACCGGCTTGGCTGGGGCTTTCTTGACGGCGGGTTTGGCCACCGGCTTCTTCGCAGGCGCCTTCTTGGCAACCGGCTTGGCGGCGGGCTTCTTGGCCGCAAGCGGCTTGGCGACAGGCTTCTTGGCGACGGGCTTGGCGGGTTTCTTGGCCGGCTTGGCGGCCTTCTTCGCAGGTTTCTTTGCAGCCACGAAAAGCGCTTCCTTACAACTTCCCGGGCCCGGGAAGGGGGCGTCTTTATAGCCTACCCGGCGAGGTGCGGCAACCACGCGTTCACGCAACTCGCATATCATCGGGACATGGTCGGCCGTTTCCTCATTCTCCTGCTGCGGTTTTACAAGCGATTCATCAGTCCGCTCCTGGGGCCGCGTTGCCGCTTTGCGCCCAGTTGCTCGGAGTATGCGATGCAGGCCATCGCCCGCTTCGGTCCGCTGAAGGGCAGTTGGCTGGCGTTGCGGCGCGTAGGACGCTGCCATCCCTTCCACCCGGGCGGGCACGATCCCGTGCCGGAAAAGCCCATCCATTCTTCCCCGTCCACAGGAACCCCTTGATGCCCGGCACCCTGATAGTCAACGCCCGTCTGGTCAACGAAGGCCGCGAGTTCGACGGCGACCTGCGTTTCGCCAACGGCCGCATCACTCACGTGGGCGGGCAGCTGAGCGCGCATCCCGGCGATCAGGTGATCGAGGCCGGGGGTCGCTGGTTGCTGCCCGGAATGATCGACGACCAGGTGCATTTCCGTGAACCCGGCCTGACCCACAAAGGCGACATCGCCACCGAATCGGCGGCGGCCGCTGCCGGCGGCCTGACCACCTTCATGGACATGCCCAACACCAATCCGCCCACCTTGGATGCCGACGCGCTGCAGGCCAAGTACGACCGCGCCGCCGGCCGCGCCTGGGGCAACTACGGCTTCTACCTGGGCGCCAGCAACGACAACCTGGAAGCGGTGCGCAAGCTGGACCCGAAGACCGCCCCCGGCATCAAGGTGTTCATGGGCGCCTCTACCGGCAACATGCTGGTCGACAATCCGGACACGCTGGACGCCATCTTCCGCGAAGCGCCAACGCCCATCATCACCCACTGCGAAGACACCCCGACCATCGACGCGAACCTGGCTTTGTTCAAGGTGCGCTATGGCGAGGACATTCCGGTGGAATGCCACCCCGACATCCGGTCGCGCGAGGCCTGCATCAAGTCCACGCGGCTGGCGCTGTCGCTGGCGCGCAAGCACGACACCCGCCTGCATGTGCTGCATATCTCCACGGCCGACGAGCTGGCCCTGTTTCCTGCAGGGCCGCTGGTGCGCGCAGACGGCGTGCGCAAGCGCATCACCGCCGAAACCTGTATCCATTTCCTGCGCTTCGACCGCAGCGACTACGGGCGCCTGGGCAATTTGATCAAGTGCAACCCCGCGATCAAGGACGCCAGCGACCGCGAAGCGTTGATCAAAGCGCTGGCCGACAACGTGATCGACGTACTGGCCACCGACCATGCGCCGCATACGCTGGAAGAAAAATCCAAACACTACTCGCAGGCGCCCTCCGGCCTGCCGCTGGTGCAGTACGCGCTGGTGGCGGCGCTGGAACTGGTGCACGAAAAGCGCTCGACGGTGGCCCAGATCGTCAACAAGGTGTCGCATGCGTCCGCGCAGCTGTTCGACGTCAAGGAACGCGGCTACTTGCGCGAAGGCTACTGGGCCGACCTGGTGCTGGTGGACAACGACCCGTTCACCGTGCGCCGCGAGGACGTGTTGTCCAAGTGCGGCTGGTCGCCGTTCGAAGGCATGACCTTCCAGTCGCGCATCGGTGCGACCTGGGTCAACGGCCGCATGGTCTGGAACGGCGAACAACTGGTTGGCACGCCGAATGGGCAAAGGCTGGAGTTCAATCGTTGAAGACTGCGTTGGCGTGGCTGTTCTGGCTGGTGCTTCTGCCGTTACCGCTTTCTGCGCAACAGGCCCCGCCGCAGGATGCAAAGATCGTCTTTCCCGCCAGCGTGCAGCAGGGTGCGCTGGTGCTGGGCAAGGTTCCGCCCGGTAGCGAGGTGCACTACGCCGGGCGCCAGCTGCGCGTCAGCGGCTATGGCACGGTGGTGTTCGGCGTGGGCCGCGATGAAAGCGGCCCGCTGGAAGTGGAGGTCAAGCGGCCCGACGGCATCCGCGACGCCGCGCAGATCATAGTGACGCCACGGCAGTGGCCTGAGGAAAAGGTCAACGGCGTGCCGCCGAAGACGGTCAACCCACCGCCTGCCATCGCCGAACGCATCAAGCGCGAACAAGCCCTGGTCACCGCGGCACGCGCGCGCGACGACGACCGCACCGATTTCGCCAAAGCGTTCATATGGCCCGTGCAAGGCCGCATCAGTGGCCGTTTCGGCAACGCCCGGGTCTACAACGGTCAGCCTGGCGCGGGACACTCGGGCATGGACATTGCCGTGCCCGCAGGCACGCCGGTGAAGGCGCCCGCCGCTGGGGTGGTGACCTTCGCCGCGCCCGACCTCTACCTGACCGGCGGCACGCTGCTGCTGGACCATGGTTTCGGCGTCAGTTCCAACTTCCTGCACCTGTCGCGTATCGATGTGAAGGTGGGCGACAGAGTCGAGCAAGGCCAGGTCATCGCCGCGGTCGGTGCCACCGGGCGTGCGACCGGCCCGCATCTGCATTGGGGGATGAACTGGTTCGATGTGCGGATCGACCCGCTGCTGGTGCTGGAACGCAAATAAAGACACCAAAGATGCGCGTAGGAACGACGTAAGTCGCGATGGAGCGTTGTTCGAAAAGCTTCTTCGCGACTTACGTCGCTCCTACGCCGATCCTGGACCAGGCGGCCGTCTAAGGATTGACGCCGCTGACCCTGGCCACCGCATCGTGCGGATGCAGGCTTTCGAAATGCGACACGGTCGCTTCATAGCGCTCCACGCGCGCGTCGCTGGAAAGCACCGACGCGACCCGGCGCGCGGCGTCTTCGCAGAACATCAGGTTTTCGGCATTCAGGCGCGCGAAGGCCTGCTCGTCCACGCGCTTGACCGCGGTCTGCACCGGCGTGGCCAGGGCAGATTCCAATGCGTCGATCAACGGCACCAGCGGCAGCTCGTCGAACTGCGCGCGCAGCTCCACCCGTACCTGCGCGCGGCTGCGCTGCGCGTGCGGGGTGGCGGCCATGCCGCGTTCGGATTCCAGCCAGTCGTGCACCACTTCCACCGATACCGGCCGCGTCGCTGCGAAATCCTCCGAGAAACGTTCGGCGTTGGCTTGACGCGACAGCGCCGCCGAAGCCGGACAAGTGCTGGAATATTCCAGCGAGAAGCCCAACGCGAGATGCAAGTGACCTTCGCTCAACGTCGCTTCGATTTCCACCGGATAGCGTTTCCAGCCGGTGAATTCGCTTTCCAGTGCGCGCCTTTGAAGCAGCGCTTCGTAGCGGATCTTGAGGCGCGCCTGCGAGGCCAGCCCCGATTGCGAGGCGATGCTTTCCTGCAGCAGGTGGCGCAGGCCCGCGGGGGTAATGGTTTCGCGGGCCAGGCCTTCCTGCAATTGCAGGTACAGGCGCGACATGTGGATGCCGCGCGCGTCGGGGTTGGCCAGGTTCACCGACAGATCGATGCTGGCGGCGACCTGCAGTTGCCCGCCCGCGCCATCGGAAACGCGCACCGGCAAGGCGATGCCTTCCATGCCTACCCAGTCCAGCGGGCGTGCCAGAGGCACGGCATGGCCCGCGACATCGGGAAGGTCGCTGCGGGGAATCTGTGGACGTGAAGCGGACATCTTGGCAAACCGTGGGGCGGGTCAGGTACGAATTGTACCGGCTGGGGGCCAGATGCCCCTGCAACGGTCCGTTACGTCAGCGCTGCCTTGCCATGCGCCAGCCCAACCACAGGGCGCGCACCGGCGAGAGCGGCGCATAGCCTTCGCCCGCTGCAGTGAAGCGCTGCAACCGTGAGCGGGCCAGCGCCGACCACAGCCTGCGCGGAATGGCGCCGCCATTTCGCACGGGCCATTGGTCGAGCAGCTCCTGGGACCAGCCGCGTTGGGAGAGATCAGCGTGGCTGCCGGAATGCACGGGAACGGCCGCATCTCCCGCCTCGTCCAGACGGGTCATCAGCCATTGGGCGCTGATCGCCTGAACCGGTTGCCCTGCGGCCGCGGAGCCGAACAAGGCGGACTCCACATCGGCGATGGCCGTCGCCAGAGGCCGTACCAGCTCGAATGCCGCCGCAAGGTCTTGGGGACGTTCGCGCAACCGGATCAACACCGGAAGCGACTCGGCCAACTCGAACCACGGCGCGCGATGGGGCTCCAGCACGCGGCCCAGCGGATGCCGGGAACGCTGCCGGCTCCAGTCGCGCAGCTCCTCGCCCCACCAGGCGAGTTTGGCATCGGCAGGCAAGGGATCGCCGGCGATGTTCATCGCATCGGTGAATTCCTGCAGCAAGGCGAACCAGGCGACGGCAAGCTGGCGCTGCGCAGCGGGAACGAATACCTCGACCACGCGCCATTCCGGCCAGCGGGTGCGCCATTTGCCCAGAAAGCTATCGAGTGCGGTCGAATCGGTCATCGGAGGTTCGTAGGAGCGCCCCATGGGCGCGAGCTTTTATGGTTGACGGCAGTGCTCGCGCCCATGGGGCGCGCCTACCGATGGCGAGGCCAGTTCGCGGAGTCCAGAAGTTCGCGTGGCGATTCCAGCGATATGTCCGCGCCCCACTCCGCAGGGTCTTCGTGATCCTGCCGGTATCCCCACAACGCCGCGATCGAAGGCATGCCCGCCGCGCGCGCGGCCTGGATATCGCGTTCGTCGTCGCCCACGTAAACGCATTGGTCGGCGCTGAAACCCATGCGTTCTGCGGCCACCAGCAACGGCAGCGGATGCGGCTTCTTTTCGGCCAGGGTGTCGCCGCCGATCAGCACCGCACAGCGCGTTTCCCAACCGAGCTGCGGCAGGATTTCGCGGGCCAGGTATTCGGGTTTGTTGGTAACGATGCCCCAGGCCGCACCATCGGCTTCCAGCGCCGCCAGCATCGCTTCGATTTCGGCGAACAGCACGCTATGCCTGCCCAGTTGCTGCAGGTAGGTTTCCAGGAACTGCGGCACCATCGCCTCGCGTGCGGTCGTCTCGATATGCGGAAAGGCCGCGGCCAGCATGGCCCGCGAGCCTTTGGAGACATGCGGGCGTAGCTGCGCCAACGACATCGGCGGCAAGCCATGCGTTTCGCGCAGGAGGTTGGCGGTGGCCAGCATGTCCGGAGCGCTGTCCAGCAGCGTTCCATCCAGATCGAACAATACGGCGCGAGGAAACGAAAAACCGGTTGCCTGCTTCTCCAATTCCCTATTCCCCATTCCCGGTTCCCGGCTTCATCGCGCAGGCCAGGTAATTCACATCGGTACGTCCGATGATGCGCGCGGCATTGCGCCAGGGCTCGTAGGCCAGGCCGCTGACGTCTTCCAACTGCAGCTCCGCCGCGCGCAGCCAGGCGGCCAGCTCGGAAGGCTTGATGAAATCCTGGTAGTGGTGCGTGCCCTTGGGCAGCAAGCGCGCCACGTATTCGGCGCCGACGATGGCCAGCGCGAAGGCGGCCGGCGTGCGATTCAAGGTGGAAAGGAACAACTGTCCGCCGGGTTTCAGCAGAGTCGCGCAAGCGGCGACGATGGCGGCCGGATCGGGAACGTGCTCCAGCATTTCCATGCAGGTGATCGCATCGAAGCTGCCGGGCTGTTCCGCGGCCAGCGACTCGACCGACTGCAGCCGGTAATCGACGCTGACCTGCGATTCCAGCTTGTGCAGCTTGGCCACCTTGATCAGCTCCGGAGCCAGGTCGGTGGCGGTGACCTGCGCGCCCTCCCTGGCCAGCGCCTCGCTGAGCAGGCCGGCGCCGCAACCCACGTCCAGCACCGTGGCGCCGGGCAACGCTATGCGTTGCTTCACGTAGTCCAGCCGCACCGGATTGAGCGCGTGCAAGGCCTTCTGCGGGCCTTGCGGATCCCACCAGCGGTTGGCCAGGGCGCCGAATTTATCCAGCTCGGCCTGGTCGAAGTTTTCCTTGCCGTTGGCGGTGGAAGCGGTCATGCGCGGTTTCCTGAAATCCGAGGGGTCAACGCAGGATGCCAGCGATGCGCGTCTGCCATTGTTTGGCATTGGCCAGTATGCCGGCCATGTCCATGTCCACCAGTTCGCGCTGGCGCAGTTTGGGCTTGCCGGCAATCCAGACATCGCTCACCTGATGGCGGCCAGTGGCATAGATGAGTTGCGACACCACATGGTGCAGCGGCTGGGTTTCCAGCGCGGAAAGATCGACGCACACCAGGTCGGCCTGCTTGCCCGTTTCTATCGATCCCACCAGATGGTCGAAGCCCATGGCCTTGGCGCCGCCGAGTGTGGCCGCGCGCAAAGCGGTGAAGGCATCGAAACCCGCTGCGTCGTCGGCCACGGCTTTGGCGAGGATCGCCGCCGTACGGGTCTCGCCGAACATGTCCAGGTCGTTGTTGCTGGCCACCCCGTCGGTGCCGATGGCCAGGGTGACGCCGGCCTTCTGCAAGGCACACGCCGGACAGAATCCAGAGGCGAGCTTGAGGTTGGATTCGGGGCAATGCACTACCGACACGCCACGCTCGGCGCACAGATGTATCTCCGCTTCCGTCAGTTGGGTCATGTGCACCGCGATCAGACGGTCGTTGATCAGCCCCAGCCGGTCCAGGCGCGCGATGGGGCGCTGCCCATGCTGCTGCTGCGACTGCGCCACTTCCTGCGCGGTCTCGTGCAAATGCAGGTGCACGGGCAGATCCAGTTGGTCGGCCAGCATGCGGATGTGTTCGAAATTGGCGTCGGACACGGTATAGGGCGCGTGCGGCGCGAAGGCGGTGGCGACCAGCGCGTCGTCGCGCCACTGGTCGTGGACTTGCCCGGCGCGGTCGAAATATTCGTCGTCCGATTTCGCCCAGGCGGTCGGGAAATCGATCACCGGCAGTCCCACCCGAGCGCGGAATCCGTAGCGCTTGAAGGTCGCGGCCTGCACATCAGGAAAGAAATAGTTTTCGTTGCAGCAGGTAGTGCCGCCGCGCAGCATCTCGGCGATGGCCAGGGTCACGCCGTCGGCGACGAATTCCGGACCGATCACCGCCGCCTCGATCGGCCAGATGTGCTCCTGCAACCACACTTTCAGCGGCAGATCGTCGGCCACGCCGCGCAGCAGGGTCATGGGGTTGTGGGTGTGCGCGTTGACCAGACCGGGAATCAGCGCCGCATGCGGACGCGAAACCGTTTCCGCCGAGTCGAAGCGAGCGTGCGCTTCGGCCCGTGGCAGCACTGCGACGATTTCGCCATCGCGCACCGCCACGGCGTGGTCCTCAAGCACCACGCCATGCGGTTGCACCGGCACGACATGGCCGGCTTCAATGAGAAGGTCGCAAGCTTCGCGGGCGGCCTCTGTCATCGGCTTATTTGACTCGCGACTCGTATTCGCCCGTGCGCGTGTTGACCTTGATGATCTCGTCCTGGTTGACGAACAGCGGCACGCGCACCACGGCGCCGGTTTCCAGCGTGGCGGGCTTGCCGCCACCGCCGGAGGTGTCGCCGCGCACGCCCGGGTCGGTCTCCACGATCTTCAGTTCGACGAAATTGGGCGGCGTCACCTGGATCGGCACGCCGTTCCACAGGGTGACCACGCACAGCTCTTCGCCCTTCAGGTACTTGGCCGCCTCGCCCACGCCGGCCTTGTCGGCCTGCACCTGCTCGAAGGTTTCCTGCTGCATGAAATGCCAGTACTCGCCGTCGGCGTACAGGAACTGCATGTCGGTATCGATCACGTCGGCCGCTTCCACGTCGTCGGTGGCCTTCATGGTCATTTCCACCACCCGGCCCGACTTGATGAAGCGGTACTTGATGCGGGTGAAAGCCTGGCCCTTGCCCGGTTTGACGTATTCGGTTTCGGTGATGACGCAGGGCTCGTTGTTGACCAGGATCTTCTGGCCGGTCTTGACGTCGTTCATGCCATAACTGGCCATGGGGAAACTCCTGAGGTGTGGCAAGCCCGCCGCATACGGCGGCCGGCCGGATAGAATGGGAAGCCTGCCGGGACCGGCGGGCGCACGTTTTCAGACCGCCAATGATACCCGCAGCCACCGTTTCCTTACACGTCAGCCCCCTGTCCCCGCTTCGTTCACCGCCGGCCCGCTGGCAACAGTCGTGGCGCGAAGCGGTGCGCGACCCGCGGGAATTGCTGTCGATGCTGGGGTTGGAAGCGCTCTCGGGCCGGATGTCCGAGCAGGCCGTGGCGCAGTTTCCCTTGCGGGTGCCGCGCGGATTCGTGGCCCGCATGCGCAAGGGCGATGCCCATGACCCGCTGCTGCGCCAGGTCCTGCCGCTGGATGAGGAAATGCGCGTGGCGGCCGGCTTCGCCTCGCTCGATGCCGTGGGCGATGCCGCAGCCAAGGCCGGCACCGGCCTGCTGCAGAAGTACCGCGGCCGCGCCCTGCTGGTGGCCACCGGCAGCTGCGCGGTCAACTGCCGCTACTGCTTCCGCCGCCATTTCCCCTATGCGGAGGAAACCGCGGCGCGCGAGGGTTGGCGCGAGGCCGTGCAGGCCATCGGCGCCGACGACAGCATCGAGGAAGTGATCCTGTCAGGGGGCGATCCCCTGTCGCTGGCCACTTCCAAACTGGCCGAGCTCACCGACGCTCTGCAAGGCTTCCCGCACCTCAAACGCCTGCGCATCCACACCCGCCTGCCGATCGTCCTGCCCGAGCGCGTGGACGCCGGCCTGCTGCAATGGCTGGCCCGCTTGCCCTGGCCCGTGGCGATCGTGCTGCACGCCAACCACGCCAACGAGTTTGACGCCGAAGTAGACGCCGCGTTGGCCGACCTGCGCGGTGCCGGCGCGCAACTGCTCAACCAGGCCGTATTGCTGCGCGGGGTCAACGACAGCGTCCAGGCCTTGGTTGACCTAGGCGAACGCAGCTTCGCCGCCGGCGTGCTGCCCTACTACCTTCACCAGTTGGACCGGGTGGCGGGCGTGGCCCATTTCGAGGTGCCGGACAAGGAAGCCAAGCGCCTGCATGCCGCACTGGCCGCTCGCGTATCGGGCTATCTGGTCCCCCGATTGGTGCGCGAGGTGGCCGGGGATGCGGGGAAGCGCCCGCTCTGAGCCCGGCCAGAGCCGGAGCGGCGACTGACCGCCCACTTCAGAGACATCCAAGATGGACGCCTCCGCAGTCATCGTGTATTAAACGCGCTCCCCCGGCGGATACGCTGCATGCAGATCGGTAAAGACACCACCATTCGATTGATGATCGTCGACGACAGCGGCGAAGACGCCGAAGCGGTCGTCAGCGCATTCCGCAACGGCGGCATCGCCATCCGTCCCCACCGTCCCCTCGATATCGCCGAACTGGCCGCCACCCTGGCGTCCCAGCCGATCGACCTGGTGCTGGCCGCCAGGTCCTCGCAGGCGATCGCGCTCGAGGCCGTGCTGGCGCAGGTGGCCGCCAGCGGCAAGGACATCCCGGTGATCGCGCTGGCCGACGCCCTGGACGAGACCGGCTTCATCGCCGACCTGGCCTTGGGCGCCCGCGCCGTAGCCATGCGCGGCCGCAACGAACACCTGATCAAGGTGCTGCAATCGGAATGGGCCGACCTGGAAGCGCGCCGCGCCCTGCGCATGCTGGAAGCCCAGCTGCGCGAGACCGAGCGCCGCTGCGACGCCCTGATCGCCTCCTCGCGCGACCCCATCGCCTACATCCACGAAGGCATGCATATCCGGGCCAACGAGGCTTACCTGGAAATGTTCGGCTTCGAGTCGTTCGAGGACGTGGAAGGTTTGTCGCTGCTGGACCTGGTCGCGCCGCAGTACGTGGCCGAGTTCAAGCTGCTGCTGAAGAAGCTGAGCAAGGGCGAAGCCCCGGCGCGCTTCGAACTGGAAGCCCGGACGCTGGAGGGGCAAAGCTTTCCGGCCTCGCTCGAATTCGCCACCGCCAGCTACGAGGGCGAGTCCTGCGTGCAAGTGGTGTTCCGCCGCCGCGAGTTCGAGCAGGATCCGGAACTGGCGCGCGAAGTCGAAGGCCTGCGCCAGCGCGACATGGTCACCGGCTTGTTGAACCGTCCGACCTTCCTGCATGCGCTGGAAAACGTGGTCAGCGAAGCCGCGCGCGGCGAAGGCCAGCATGCGCTGTTGCTGATCGAACCTGACCATTACCAGCGCCTGCTGCAGGATTTCGGCATGGATTCGGCCGATGCGCTGATCGCCGCGCTGGCCGCGCGCCTGAGCGAGACGGTGGGCGATGAGGTAACCGCGGCCCGGTTCGGCGAGCGCAGCTTCGCCCTGCTGCTCAACGGCGATCACGCGCAAACCGCCGACCTCAGCGAGCGCGTACGCGCCGCTTTCGCTTCGGACGTGATCAACGTCGGCGGGCGTTCGGCAGTCATCACCGCCAGCATCGGCGGCGTGCAGATCGGCGAGAAGATCGCCACTGTCGGCCAGGTGCTGAACCGCGCCAGCGAAAGCCTGCAGAACGCCAGCGCGCTGGGCGGCAACCGCAGCGAGATCTTCGACCCCGGCGCAGTGGATCGCGCCGAGGAAGAGCGCGTGCAGAGCTGGGTCACGCTGATGCGCGAGGCTCTGGAAAACGACGGCTTCGCCTTGCATTACCAGCCGGTGGTCAGTCTGCAAGGCGAGCCGGGCGAGTTCTACGAAGCGTTCCTGCGCCTGGAGAACGAAGGCGAACTGGTGCAACCGCACGCGTTCCTGGGCATCGCCGAAGACAACGGCATGCTGGATGCGTTGGACCGGTGGGTCGTGAAGCGCGCCATCCAGGTGCTGGGCGAAAGAATGCGCGCAGGCCACGAGTCGCGGTTGCTGGTCAAGGTCAGCCCGTTCTCTTTCGCCGACGATCGCCTGTTGTCGCTGATCGAACAGCAACTGGCCGAACACGGCGTGCCGGGCGAGAAGCTGTGGCTGCAGGTACAGGAAGCCAAGGTATTCACCCATCTGCGGCAAGCACAGGGATTCCTGGCCGGCGCCTCGAAACTGGGATGCAAAGTGGGCCTGGAGAAGTTCGGTTCCGGGCTGGATTCGTTCCAACTCCTGGCGCACTTCAAGCCGGCATTCCTCAAGATCGACCGCAGTTTCACCGAAGAACAGGCCAAGATGGTCGAGCACCAGCCCAAGATCCGCGAGATCGCCGAGCGCGCGCGCGCCGATGGCATGCACACCATCGCCGAATACGTACAGGACGCGGCAACCATGAGCTTCCTGTTCGGCGCGGGCGTGGATTATGTGGAAGGGTTCTTCCTGGCGGCGCCTTCGGGACTGATGAACTACGATTTCTCCTGAGCCTCGTGCCTCAAGCCAAACAAAAAGCCCGCTTCGCAGCGGGCTTCTTTCTTGCCGGAACAGCCGCCCGGATCAGCTGACAACGCTGGCCTGGTTGCGCAGCGCGGCGATGCGTTCCTGCATCGGTGGATGGCTCAGGAACAGCTTCTTCAGCCCCGCGCCGATGCCGCCGGCGATGCCGAAGGCTTCCACCTGGGCCGGCAGCGTGCTCGGCCGGTGGTTGGATTCCAGGCGTTCCAGCGCGGCGATCATCTTCTGGCGACCGGCCAGCGATGCGCCGCCGGCGTCGGCGCGGAATTCGCGTCGCCGAGAGAACCACATCGCGATCATGGTGGCGAACAGACCCAGCACCAGTTCCAGCGCCATGACGATGACGAAGTAGGCCAGGCCCGGGCCGCGGCTTTCGCGGTTGCCGGAGATATAACTGTCGATGATGCCGCCGATCACGCGCGCAAGTACGATCACGAAGGTATTCAGCACGCCCTGCAACAACGCCATGGTCACCATGTCGCCGTTGGCGACGTGGCTGACTTCATGGCCCAGCACGGCTTCGGCTTCATCGCGGCTCATGCTGCGCAACAATCCTGTCGACACCGCGACCAAAGCGTTGTTGCGGTTGGCGCCGGTGGCGAAAGCGTTGATTTCAGGCGCGTCGTAAACCGCCACCTCCGGCATGCCGATGCCGGCGGCCTGCGCCTGGCGCTGCACCGTGGCCAGCAGCCACTGCTCGCTCTCGTTGCGCGGCTGGGCGATGACCTGCGCGCCGGTGGCGCGCTTGGCCATGGTCTTGGAAAGGAGCAAAGAGATGATGGAACCGCCGAAGCCGAAGATCGCCGCCATCACCAGCAGCCCGCTCATCTGGTTGGGATGGACCCCCAGCAAAGACATGACCACGCCGGCCAAGACCATGACGGCAAGGTTGGTGGCCAGGAACAGGGCGATACGGTTGAACACGCAGGACTCCGGAATGTTTGATTGGAATACGGACCGCAATGGCCGCACCTGTAGCGATCTGAGGTTGACGGCAGTTGAATTCAAGCGCGTAAGTGACCGACGATTCAGCTTTCCGAAGATCGCTACTGCATGCCCGACTCCCCTTCCTACCGCGGACGCTTCGCGCCCTCGCCTACCGGTCCCCTGCATCTGGGATCGCTGGCGGCCGCGCTGGGCAGTTGGCTATTGGCTCGCCATGCCCACGGTGAATGGCGAGTGCGCGTGGAAGACCTGGATCCGCCGCGCGAAGTGGCTGGCGCGGCTGCGCAACAACTCGCTGTGCTCGAAGCCTTCGGGCTGCATCCGGACGGCGCGGTGCAATGGCAAAGCCGGCGTTCGAACCTCTATCAGGACGCCCTGGACCGCTTGCTGGCCGAAGGCAAGGCCTTCGCCTGCCATTGCAGCCGCAGCGATCTGGCCGCCGACGACGGGGTCCATCACCGGTGCACGGGCAGGGAGCGCTCGAATCCGGCCATCCGCCTGCGCGTGCCGGCGGACACGACGATCTCTTTCGAAGACGGTCTGCAAGGCGTCATTGCCCAGGACGTCTGGCGCGAGGTCGGCGATTTCGTCCTGAAGCGTGCCGATGGCTTATGGGCTTACCAACTGGCGGTCGTGGTAGACGACGCCGCGCAGGGCATGACCGATATCGTGCGAGGGGCCGACCTGCTCGATTCCACGCCGCGTCAGATTCTGCTGCAGCAGGCACTGGGTCTTCCGACTCCGCGCTACCTGCACCTGCCGATCATCGTCGATGCCGACGGCCAGAAATTATCCAAATCCTCCGGAGCCACTGCGGTCGATCCCGAGGATCCCCTACCGGCGCTCCACGCGGCCTGGCTTGCGTTGGGACAGGCTCCTTCGGCAGTCCGGGCGAGCGTCGATGCGTCTTCCTTCCTGGCGTTCGCAAGGCAAGCTTTCACCCCCGACCGGCTGCCGCGCGTGACATCTTTATCACTCGCTGCACTGCACAACACGGCTGACGCCAACGCTGTCTAGAATCCTTGCAGACCGTCGCTTTCCGGCGGGAAAAGGAAACCCCACATGACAGCACGCGTCGCATTGGTCACTGGCGGCACCGGCGGAATAGGCAGCGCCATCGTCAAGAAGCTGGCCGACATGGGCCACAAGGTGGCCACCAACTATCGCAACGAGGAAAAGACCCAGGCTTGGCTGCAGCAGATGCGCGACCAGGGTTACGACATCACCGCGGTCAAGGGCGACGTGTCCTCGCCTGAGGAAGCCGAAGCGCTGGTGCGCGCAGTGGAAGCCAAGCTGGGCCCGGTCGACATCCTGGTCAACAACGCCGGCATCACCCGCGACACCACCTTCCACCGCATGACCTCTTCGCATTGGAACGAGGTCATCAACACCAACCTCAATTCGGTGTTCAACATGACCCGCCCGGTGATCGAGGGCATGCGCGAGCGCAAGTGGGGCCGCGTGATCCAGATCAGTTCCATCAATGGCCAGAAAGGCCAATACGGCCAGGCCAACTACGCGGCCGCCAAGGCCGGCATGCACGGCTTCACCATCTCGCTGGCGCAGGAAAACGCCAAGTTCGGCATCACCGTCAACACCGTCTCGCCCGGCTACATCGGTACCGACATGGTCATGGCCGTGCCCGAGGAAGTGCGCAACAAGATCGTCGCGCAGATCCCCACCGGCCGCCTGGGCAGCCCGGAAGAGATCGCCTACGCGGTGTCGTTCTTCATTCCCGACGAAGCCAGCTGGATCACCGGCGCCAATCTGTCCGCCAATGGTGGGCAGTACATGGGTTGGTAAAGGCCCGACCGCCTTACGGGGTTCTGGTGAGGACCAAAAACCCGACCCCGTCATCCTAACTACCGTCATCCCAGCGAAAGCTGGGATCCATTTTGACTTTGCTCTGGATTTGCGGCCGCAATGTCAAAATCAAGATGGATCCCAGCTTTCGCTGGGATGACGACCTGGGGGATTGGAGGCTTTCCGAGCGTCCCTGGCAAGGACGAGACGATCAAAAATGCTGCGCAGCATTTTCCGCCTTCCTGAACAGGCCCGCCCCACCCTCCGGCAGTTGCAAGCGGTGCTGCGCTGCGTCATGCTGGACCCCAGTTGAATTAGAGTGATTGCTCAATGGCTGCGATCCGCATCATCAAGAAGTACCCCAACCGCCGTCTGTACGACACCGAGATTTCCAGCTACATCACCATCGAGGACGTGCGCCAGCTGATCGTCGATGGCGAAGATTTCGAAGTCCGCGACGCCAAGACCGGCGACGACCTCACCCGCACCGTGCTGCTGCAGATCATCACCGAGCAGGAACAGGACGGCGAGCCGATCCTGTCCACCCAGCTGCTGAGCCACATCATCCGTTTCTACGGCGATTCTATGCAGGGCTTCATGGGCAACTACCTGGAGCGCAGCATGACCTTGTTCATGGAACAGCAACAGCAATTCCGCCAGCAGATGGGCGGCATGCTGGGGCAGACTCCGTGGACCATGATGAACCAGCTGACCGAACGCAACATGGAGCTGTGGCAGGAATTCCAGCGCAACCTCGGCGCCGGCCTGGGCCGGCCGACGGTCAAGCCGGAAGCGCCGCAGCGCGAAGCGCAAACGCCGAAGTCGCGTACGCGCTGAAATCCGCAATCGCAACGCAGGCCCGCACATCGCTGTGCGGGCCTTTTTAATGTCGAAGAAGCGAACCTGGAAACGAAAAGCATGAGCAAGCGCGTCGCGATGGTCACCGGAGGCATCGGTGGATTGGGAACCGAGATCTGCAAGGCCCTGGCACAGGCGGGGCGCACGGTGATCGCCGTGGATCTGGATTCCCGCCAGGAACGCGTGGACGCATTTCGACAGGAAGTGAATGGCCAGGACATCCATTTCGCCGCCGCCGACGTGGCCGACTACGAAAGTTGCGGCGCGCTGGTGCGCGAAGTGGAAAGCCGCCACGGTTCGCTGGACATCCTGGTCAACAACGCGGGCATCACCCGCGATTCGACCCTGAAAAAGATGGATCGCGGGCAATGGGATGCGGTGCTGGACGTCAACCTGGGCAGTGCGTTCAACCTTTGCGGCCATGCGGTAGCCGGCATGCAGGCGCGCGGTTTTGGGCGCGTGGTCAATATCAGTTCTGTCAGCGGCCAGACCGGCAATTTCGGACAGACCAACTACGCCGCCGCCAAGGCCGGGCTGCACGGCTTCACCATGTCGCTGGCGCGCGAAGTGGCCACCAAAGGCATCACCGTGAACAGCATCTCGCCCGGCTACATCGAGACCGCGATGACCGGCGCCATGCCCGCCGAGGTGCTGGCGAAGATCACCACCGCCATTCCCGCCGGGCGCATGGGCAAGCCAGGCGATATCGCCCGCACCGTGGCGTTCCTCACCGACGATGCGGCTGGCTATATCACCGGTGCGAACGTACCGGTGAACGGCGGTCTATTCATGAGTTTCTAGTAGGTCGGGGCTACGTCCCCGACTGCCGCGCGTTCACGGTCTACGATGCGTCGACCGCGTGGGGGCGACCTACGGATTCGTTTTCTGCTTGCGAAGGTAATCGGCCAATCCGCCCAGCTGCAATCCTTGCACCTTGTCGATGACGGGTACGAACTTGCTCAGGTCATCCGGGGTGTAACCGCCGGCGCGGTACCAGAGGGTGATGCGCGTGCCGCCTTTTTCTTCCACGAAACGCCACTCAAGCGCGCCGCTCAGGCCCATGCCTTGCAAGGGCCCCAAACCGCCGGTCATGCGCATCAACTTGCCCGGATCGACGAAAGTCACCGTCATGTGCCAGGCCTGTTGCGCGCCGTTGATTTCGCAGAAACAGCCGCCGGCTTTCTCGGAGATCGAAAGCTTCGTCGCGTCGCCCCACCAGCTGTGGTCGGCCGGCCACCACTTGCCCACATCGTGGACGAAGGCCTTCCACGCCGTGGCGGAGTCGACCGGCACCCATTGCGAATTCTCCACGGTGAAACCGCTCGCCGCCTGCTCCTTCACTTCCGCGCGCGCAGAGGAATGCAAACCGCCCAACAGCAGCGCAATGCCTATCAGGCAGAGAGACCTGATCATGGCGCGCCCGTCGATCCGGGTGCCGCCCCCTGCGAGCAATACTTCTGATAGAACTGCTTGGCCTGCGGCATCAGCGATTGCAGGTGCTGGATGCGATTGGCTGGATCGGGATGGGTGGAGGCGAATTCGGCAGGCCGTTGCCCGCCACCGAGCTGGGACATGCGTTCCCAGAGCGGCACGGCTTGCTCGGGGTTGTAGCAGGCGGCAGCGGCGAGCATCAGGCCCACTTCGTCGGCCTGGGTTTCATGGTTGCGGCCATAGGGAAGGATGACGCCGTACTGCACGCCCGCGCCGATGGCCGACATCACCTGCGGGTCGATGCCGGAAACGCCCGCCGCCATCTGTCCCATCTGCACCAGTTTCTGTTGCGCCATGCGTTGCGAGCCGTGCCGCAGCAGTGCGTGCGCGATCTCATGGCCCATCACCACTGCCAGCGCGTCGGTATTTTGCGTGATCGGCAAGAGACCGGTGTAGACCGCGATCTTGCCGCCGGGCAGGCAGAAAGCGTTGGCTTCCTGCGAGTTGATGACCGCCGCGCTCCATTCGAAGTTCTGGTAGTCGGTGGGCGCCTGCTGGCCATGGGCCGCTGCAAGATCGGCACTGACCTGGGGCACCATCTTGATCAGGCGCTGGGCAATCTGCGTGACCTCCTGGCTTTGCGGACTGCTGGGCGGAAGCAGCGCGCCTTGCGAATTCGCATCTCCAATGACTTCCTGGAATGCCTGCGCGCCCAACTGGACTTCTTCTTCAGGCGTGGCCCCGTAGTGCGCATCCTGGCCGGTGTAAGGATCGACCTTTTTGCTGCTGAACCAACTGAAGGCCGCATAGCCTGCGAACGCGATGAGTATCCACCAGCGCACGTTGCCGAACAGTCCGCGCCGCCGTGGGGCGCCCTGCTGTTCGTAGCGGCCTTGGCCGAATGGGTCGTTCCTCATTTCCCCTCTCCTGTTCAGATGCCGCGCACCACGCGGAAACCCACCCGCGCATTAGTCATATCCGAATCCGACGCCGAACGCCATGCCGCACGCGCCTGGGCCGGGGAACTGGCCCAGGAACCGCCACGCACCACCCGCGAACGGCAACCGGGATTGAACCATGATGCGCCGTCCGCCGGGGCACGGCGATAGCTGGCGTGCCAGCAGTCGCTGACCCATTCGCTGACATTGCTGCCCAGATCGTAGAGCCCGAAAGCGTTTGGCAGATAGCTGCCCCCCGGTGCCGGACCCCAGTAGCCATCGCCGTAAGAGACGAAGGCGTTGTTCCAGTGCCGCCCACTGGGCGATTCGTCGTTGCCCCCGGTCAGGTTGCCGAAGCGTGCGGTCGGGATGCCATCGTTGCCCCACGGAAAGCGGCCCTGGCTGCCTGCACGCAGGGCGTATTCGAATTCCGCTTCGCTGGGCAGGCGGTAGCTCATGCCGGTCTGCACGGACAGCCAATCCGCATAGGCCTCGGCATCGCGCACGCTGACATGCAGCACCGGCAGGCTGTCGGCCGCCCGGGCGCCGGCGTAATCCGATTGCCAGTCCACGCCGCTACGGCGCGCGAAATTGCCGCTGCGCTCGTCGTACACCACCGAATGCCCGCGCCGGGTGGCGCGCGGCCGGTAGCGGGTGGCTTGCACGAAGCGCCGGAATTCGCCCACGGTGATGGCCTGGCGCGACATGGCGAAGCCGCGGTCGAAGCGCACGTAGTGGGCGGGCTTCTCCGAATCCACCGAACCCAGCTCCGATTCGGTCGCGCCCATGCGGAAACCGCCGTGCGGGACCACGACCATCTCGGGAGCTCGACCGCCCCCAGCCATGGCGTCGGTGAATGCCTGGCCCGGCTTGAACAGACCGTAGTGCGTGGCCAGGTCGATACGCGTGCGGAAATCGGCGGCAACCGCATCGCCCGGTGGGGCGATGCGCAGCACCTCGGCCAATAGCACCCGTGCGGTGCGCTGGCCGCGCAGGGTAGCCAGATCGCTGATACCGCGTTCGCGCAACGCGGCGATGCGCCTGTCGCGGATGCCACCGACACGTTGCCGCGCGTCTGCCACCGTGGGCGCCGAATCGCGCACTTGCGCCGCCCGCTCCAGCCAGCGCGAAGCCGCATCGAAATCGCCGCCGGCCGCCGCGTCCTCGGCCTGTCGGATCATCGCGCTTTCGCCGGCCGCAATGCCTTGCAGCGCGCGCGGCTGGCCGGGTTGCAACAACAGCACTTCACGGAAGGGAGCCAACACCTGCTCGCCGGTCAGCCCGATCTGCCCAGTGCGCAGCAAGCGCTCGCCTTCGGCGTTCAGGCGCCAGAGCTGGTCGGCTTTGTCCACCTGCTCAAGGTAAGCCGCCACAGCGGCATCGTCGGGCGCCAGCGCGCGCGCCACCGCTCCGATTTCGCCCGCCAGGCTCAGTGCATCGGCATCGTCACCGGCATCACGCAAGGCCGCTGCGCCCTGCTTCAGCAAAGCCTGCAAGGATTTTTTCAGGCCTTGGGCAACCTGAGTGTCTTGCGGCGCCAGCGTTCTGAGCGCCATGTACATGGGAATGGCATCGCCGGCTTCGGCGTACAAGCGGTTCTGCGCCAGCGCGCGTGCAGCATCGCGCTTGGCCGCTGTGAGGTCCTGGCCGCTCAGATCCGGTTGCGGCGCTTGCCAGTTCCACGCGGCCGCGCCGGTTTCATCGCCGCTTACGGTGATGCTGGGCAGGCGAGGATCTACCGCCTCGGCCTCGGCGGCCGGCGGCGGTGGAGCCTCTGGCACGCGCGTGCAGGCAGCCAGACATACGGCCAGAACCGCCGCTGCCGACACCCTCCAATACCGGGTTGCGTGCATCTTCCTCCACAATGTCGGTCCCGAACGGTAGGCCGGACGTTAGGCTATTGTCGCCTGAGCCAGCAACCGATGCATTCACGTGGAGATTTCGTGCCCCTTTGGATAGAAGAACCTGCCGCCTTGCGCGAGCAGTTGCAGTCCCCGCCCGAGTGGGTGGGCCTGGATACCGAATTCGTTCGCGAACGCACCTATTGGCCGCAGCTGGCGCTGGTGCAGATGGCCATCGGCGACCGCATCCTGCTGATCGACCCGCTGGCTCCTGGCATCGCCGAGGCGCTGCGCCCCTTGTTGGCCAACCCCGCCGTGTTGAAGGTGATGCACAGCGCCAGCGAGGACCTGGTGGCGCTGTCGCACGATTGCGGTGTGCTGCCGGCGCCGTTGTTCGACACCCAGATCGCCGCGGCGCTCTGCGGCCTGGGCGGCGGCATGGGCTATCAGAAACTGGTGCAGGAAATCACCGGCGTGGCCCTGGCCAAGGGCGAGACGCGTTCGGATTGGCTGCGCCGCCCCCTCAGCGATGCGCAGCTGGAATACGCTGCCGACGACGTGGTGCACTTGGGCGCGATCTACCGCGAACTGGATTCCCGCCTGCGCGCATTGGGCCGGCGCGACTGGCTGGACCAGGACGGCGCCCGCATGCTGGCCAACGCCACCGAGGAAGGCGAACGCTGGCCGCATCTGTCCATGCGCAGCGCGCAGTTCCTGGAGGCCGACGCCCAATTGCGCCTGCTGCGCCTGTTGCGCTGGCGCGATGCGCAGGCGCGCAGCAGCGACAAGCCGCGCAGCTGGATCCTGGACAACGAATTGGCCACCAACCTCGCCCGCACGCCGCCGGCAGACCGCAACCAGCTGCAGGCGCAACTCGAATCCCACCCCAAGGCGCCACGCAAATTGGGCGATGCGATCTGGCAGGCGCTCACCACCCCGCTGGCCGACGAGCAGCAAGCCCCGCGGGCGCGCAATGCCAGCAGCGACGACAAGAACGCCCTGAAACGCTTGCAGGATGCGGTTTCCACGCGCAGCGCCGAACTCGGTCTTCCCGACGGCATCCTGGCGTCGCGCCGATATCTGGAAGCGCTGCAGGAAACCGGAACCTGGCCCGCAGCGCTTTCCGGCTGGCGCCGCGTCGAGCTGGAGCCGCTGCTATCGCCCCTGCTTGGCCCGGCGCGTGAAGGCGCGGGCTAGCCTGAACTGCCGGCGGGGCGTTAAACTTCCACCGTGCCTGGGGCGGTAGCTCAGCTGGGAGAGCGCCACGTTCGCATCGTGGAGGTCAGGGGTTCGATCCCCCTCCGCTCCACCAGGACAACAAAAAAGGGCTGCGGTTTTCCGCAGCCCTTTTTCTTTTTACAGTTGTTTCCCGATCAGAACTTGTAGGTCAGGCCCAGCAGGAAGCTGCGGCCCCACTCCACGTATTCCAGCGGACGATCCTTCTGGCCGGCGTAGGTGCGATAGGCCTCGTTGGTCAGGTTGCTGGCCTGCAACAGAAGGGACAGGCCGCTGAAGGCGCTGCCATCGCTGAAGGTGTAGCTGACCTGGGCATCGGTGATGTTCTCGCCAACCACGTAACGCAAGGTGCGGTTGCCGTTGAAGTTGCCGATCTCGCCGATGAAGTCCGAACGGCGACGCTGGTTGACGCGCGCTTCGAAGCCGTTCTTTTCGAAGTACACCGTCAGGTTGTAGATGCGCTTGGACAATCCCGGCAGGTCGATGTCGCCGCTACCCACGCTGGAGGCGCTTTCCGGGTCGCGGATCTTGATGTCGCTGTCGTTGAAGGTGGCGCTGGCCACCACGCCGAAGCCGCTCAAGGATTCGCTGAACATGTCGAAGGGCAAGGAACCGGTGAGTTCAAGTCCTTGCAGCATGCCGCCTTCGCCGTTCTGGGGCGTGGTGAGCTTGCCGATCGGATTGACCGTGACTCCGTTGATGGGAGCGAAGGCGCCGGTGTACTCGGACAGGTCGTAGAAAGGATCGTCTTGCGTATAGATGTACGACTTCAGGTCCTTGTAGAAATAGGCAGCCGCCACGTACGCCCGGGTGCCGAAATACTTTTCGTACGAAATGTCGAACGCGTAAGCACGCCACGGATCGAGAGTGGGATTGCCGCCGTTGGCGAAGCTGTCGCGCAGGCCGGTATCGGCGTTCGCCGCATCCGATGCCGTCACTTCGAGCGATGCCCGCAACTGGTCCACACGCGGACGCGCCACCTGCTTGGCCAAGGCTACGCGCAGGGTCTGGTCATCGGCGAAACCGAAAGCCAGGTTCATGCTCGGCAGGACGTCGGTGATGGTCTTGCCCAGATGGATCGGCTGCGGATCGCTGCCGTTGGAAAGACGGATCGCGTCCGAAGACTGATCCACGCGTTGGATCTGCACGCCGGCGTTGCCGCGCACGCTGACGCCGCCCCATTCGGTGTCGATGTTGCCGCGCAGGTAAGCAGTTGTGGTTTCTTCCTTCACGTCCCACGCTTTGGCGACCAGGTACGGGAACGCTGTAGCGCTGGGTTCGAAGGTCATGTAACGCGCCACCGCGCCCGGAACGTTCCAGGCGGGGATGTACCCGACGCCCGCGAAACCCAGGTTGACCGGATCGAACTGCAGGTCCGAACCGATCGTGGTGTTGCCCTGCGGACCCAGGTTGATGTTGCCCTCGGGCTGACGCTTGTTTTTCTCGCGCTCGGCGTAGTTCAGTCCGAAATCGATATCCGAGAAAAATTTGGTCCAGCCCGGCGCGGGCAACGAAACGGCAAACTTGGCGCTCTTCAGTTCGTCGACCACCTTCGGCACCTTGCCGTAGCCCGAGCCGTAGATGGTGCCGGTCAGGAACAGCGAATCGGGGTTGGAATAGTCACGGCCCGGATTGATCTGCGAGAAGCCGTTGTTCCGGATCTGCAGTTGCAACGTGTCCAGCTGCGGCGCCGGCAGCATCTGGGTGTTGTTCTCCAGATTCAGCTCGTCGCGCTTGGCGCGCGACCAACCGATGTCGGCGACGATGCGCGCCTCACCCACGGTGAAGTCGTTGTTCCAGCCGAACGCATTGATCTCGTCTTCGCGGCGGTTGTACATGCCGCGCACCAGCGGGTACACGTTGCCCATGGTGCCGCCGGTGAACGTGTTGTTGCCGTTGATCTGCGGGTTGGTCACGGCCAGACGGCCGAAACCACCGTTGTAGTCGCCGATGTGAACTTCCAGCTGATTGGCGGTGTCGGTCTGCTCTGCCGAGGAATGGAACAGGTCCAGGGTACTGGTCCAGGCATTGGAAGGACGGTACTGGAACGTACCCATTAGGCCAGTGCGGGTCTGGTTGCCGGTGCGGCGCAACGCCTTGATGCCGTCCGAATAGAACGTTCCTGCGGGCACGCCCGGACGCCAGCCATCGCCAATGGATTGCCAGGGTTCGTAGAGGCCGACCTGGTTTTCCTGGATCGGCGTATCGGAGTAGGAGAATCCCAATGCAACGCCAAAGGTATTGTCGGCGAACTGGTCGATGTAGCTGATGTTGTAACGCGAGCCGGTGGCGTCCTGGTTGGCGGCCGAACCCAACGAGTTGCGCTGGCCGCGGATACCGACGATGGCGGCCGACCCGTCGTAACTCAGCGGCCGCACGGTCTGCATGTCGATGGTGCCCGACAGGCCCTGGCCGATCAGGCCGGCGTCGGGGGTCTTGTACACGGTCACGCCGCTGACCAGTTCAGAGGGGTACTGGTCGAACTCCACGCTGCGGTTGTCGCCGGTGCTGACCATCTCGCGGCCGTTGAGCGTAGTGGTGGAGAAGTCGGGCGACAGACCACGAACGCTGATCACCTGCGCGCGACCCGCCACGCGCTGCGCGGCCAGGCCGGGCAAGCGTCCGATGGATTCGGCGATGCTCACGTCCGGCAGCTTGCCGATGTCTTCGGCGGTGATCGCCTCGACGATGGAAGTGGAATCGCGCTTGACCGAAATGGCGCCCTCGATGCCGGCGCGGATGCCGGTGACGGTGATCCGGTCGAGTTCCGTCGCATCACCGCTTGCGGCAGGCGCAGCTTTCTCGGCGGTCTCTTCAGTCGATTGTGCGTACGCAGTCGTGGCGCTCAGCGTCATAGCAGACACCAAGGACACGCTCAGCAGATTGCGCTTGAGCTTCACCATCTCCCCTCCACTCCCATGGTTGGTTTTTCGATTTTTCCAGCGCTTCCACGATGCCTGGACAGCGTCGTTTCAAGGCTGCATGTCCGGGTACGCAGACCGCCCCCGATACGTGCGGCAATGGTAGTCGTGACGATTGCCGCACAACTTACGTTGCATACGTATTCATGCGATCCGTCTGCTGCCCGCAGCTGATGGCGTCATCGGAGAGTGCTTCAGGAAACCGGTTTCAATGGCGGCGGCAGCCGCGCGCGCCACCTGCGCTGCAATGCAGCATTCAACTTGCTCGCGGCGATGCCGTTTCAGAAACGGGTTCGCAGCGGCACCGCCGCTCGTGGGCAACTACACGGCGGCGTAAAACACGCCTCGACCGGGCAATCGCAGCACACCGGCATCCAACTGGCCCTTCAGCAAGCCGTGGCCTTCGAGCGCTTGCCATTGCAGTTCGCCTGGAACGGTCCAATCGGTGGATTCTGCGGACAGGTTGAATGCCACCAGCACGCGTTGCCCCTCGAATGTGCGCACGAAAGCCAATACCGGCTCGGGAGTATCGAAAAACGCGATGTCGCCCCATTGCAGCGCCGGCACGGTCTTGCGCCAGCGCAGGAAAGCGCGGGTGGCATTGAGTGTCGAACTTGTATCGACCTCCTGCACTTCCACCGCCAGCTGGCGATGGCTGTCGGCCACTGGCAACCACGGCTGGCCGGTACTGAAACCCGCGTTCGGCCCGCCATTCCACGGCATCGGCGTGCGGCAGCCGTCGCGACCCTTGAAATTGGGCCAGAAGGTCTTGCCATAGGGATCCTGCAGCGCCTCGTACGGCACGTCGGCCTCGCCGAGTCCCAGTTCTTCGCCTTGATACAGACAGACCGATCCGCGCAGCGAGCACACCAGCGCCACCAGTTGCTTGGCCAGCGCGTCGGTGGCCTGCGGGCCGCCCCAACGCGTCAGCGCACGCCGCACATCGTGGTTGGAAATGGCCCAGCACGGCCAGCCGTCGGCCATCTTCGCTTCCAACGTCTGCGCGGTTGTGCGGATGTAGGCGGCGCTGAAATCGTCGGTGAGCAGCTCGAAGCTGTACCCCATGTGCAGGCGCTTGTCGTTGACGTACTCGCCCATGGTCGCCAGCGAGTCTTCGGAGGATATTTCGCCCAGGCTGGTCGCTTGCGGGTAGCGATCCAGCAACGCACGCAACTTCTCCAGGAACACCAGGTTCTCGGGCTGGGTGTTGTTGTAGTAGTGGTACTGGAACGCGTACGGATTATCGGGACTGAAACCACGCCCTACCCGCTTTTCCACCGGTTTGGGCGGGTTGTCGCGCAGTTGCAGGTCGTGGAAGCAGAAATTGATCGCATCCAGGCGCAGGCCGTCGACGCCTTTGCGCAACCAGAACTCCACGTTATCCAGGGTCGCCTGCTGCACCGCCGGATTATGGAAGTTGAGGTCCGGTTGCGAGGAAAGGAAATTGTGCAGGTAGTACTGACCGCGCCTGGGCTCCCAACGCCAGGCCACGCCGCCGAACAGCGACATCCAGTTGTTGGGTGGGCTGCCGTCGGGTTTGGCGTCGGCCCACACGTACCAGTCGGCCTTGGGATTGTCGCGGCTTTCGCGGCTTTCCTTGAACCACTCGTGCTCGACCGAACAGTGGCTCAGCACCTGGTCGATCATCACCTTGATGCCCAGACCGTGCGCCTTGGCCAGCAGGCGGTCGAAATCCTCCAACTTGCCGAACAGCGGGTCGACGTCGCGGTAGTCGGCGATGTCGTAGCCGAAGTCGGCCATCGGCGACTTGAAGAACGGCGATATCCAGATGGCGTCGACGCCCAGGCTGGCGATGTAGTCCAGCTTGTCGACGATCCCCGGCAGGTCGCCGACCCCATTGCCGTCGCTATCCATGAAGCTGCGCGGGTAGATCTGATAGATCACCGCGCCGCGCCACCAACGATCGTTCGCCATCCGTATCCCCAACATTGGTGTGCGATCCTGCCCTGTCCTCACAACGGGCGCCACTATTCCACGCCGCGCAGCAGACGGCATTGACCGCGTCGACACGCACGCCATGAATACGTATGCAGGGATCGGCCGGCGCACGCGAGCGGCGCGGCGCATTGGAAATGCGTGGGCAAGCCCGAGTCGCGCGGTGCAGCGTAAATAAAGCGCTTTTTTTGCAAACAGCGTAGCCCGGCGGCCGTGCGCACGCGCTGCGGCCACTGCCTGGCATGTTTGCAGTGCAGCATGGTTTCCCACTGCGTTGCCTGCAACATGTCCGTGGTCAAGGCGCAACGCCAAGGGGAACCGACGCATGAACACAGTGGCTACGAACCACAAACCGCAGCTCTCGTTCTGGCAGATCTGGAACATGTGCTTCGGCTTCTTCGGCATCCAGTTCGCCTTCGCCCTGCAGAACGGCAGCATGAGCCGCATCTTCCAGACCCTGGGCGCGAAGATGGACGACCTGGCGATTCTGTGGATCGCAGCGCCGATGACCGGATTGCTGGTGCAGCCGATCATCGGCTACTACTCCGACCGTACCTGGACCCGCCTGGGACGTCGCCGGCCGTACTTTCTGGTCGGCGCGATCCTGGCCACGCTGGCGCTGTTCGTCATGCCGCATTCGTCGGTGCTGTGGTTCGCGGCGATCATGCTGTGGTTGCTGGATGCCTCGATCAACATCTCCATGGAACCGTTCCGCGCTTTCGTCGGCGACCAGTTGCCACCCGAGCAGCGCACCCGCGGCTATGCGATGCAGAGCTTCTTCATCGGCGCCGGCGCGGTAGTGGCATACCTGCTGCCGGAGATCCTGACCCAACTGGGCGTCGCCAATACCGCGGCCGCCGGCGAGATTCCGCCCAGCGTACGGCTGTCTTTCTACATCGGCGGCGTGGTCCTGATTGGCGCCATGGGCTGGACCATCCTGCGCAGCCGGGAATATCCGCCCGAACAGTTGCAGGCCTTCGACGATGCGCGTCCCGAAGTCGCGGCGCCGCCGGCGCGCTTGCCCGCTTCACGCCTGCTCGGCGAAATGGCGTTGTTCGCACTACCTGCCGCTCTGCTTGCCTGGTGCATAGGGCGTTACCAGCTGGATAAATCCCTGTACCTGCTTGCGGGAGGATTGGCCGCCTACGCCTTGCTGCTTCTGCTGACCTCCGGCGGCACCCGCGGCGGCGGCCTGAGCGAGATCATCCACGACATGCGCAACATGCCCGGCACGATGCGTCGGCTGGCGGTGGTGCAGTTCTTCTCCTGGTTCGCCTTGTTCGCGATGTGGATCTACACCACGCCTGCGGTCACTTCCCTGCACTTCCATAGTTCGGACCCCACCAGCCAGGCCTACAACGACGGCGCAGACTGGGTAGGGGTGCTGTTCGCCGCCTACAGCGCGTTCTCGGCTTTGGCGGCCTTCGGCCTGGCGCCGCTGTCGCGCCGCATCGGATTGCGTGCCACCCACTTGATCTGCCTGCTGATCGGCGGCCTGTCGTTCGTCTCGTTCCGCTACATCGGCGACCCCAAGTGGCTGCTGCTGCCCATGGCCGGCATCGGTATCGCGTGGGCGGCGATCCTGGCCATTCCCTACGCCCTGCTCAGCGGTGCGGTGCCGGCGAAAAAGATGGGCGTGTACATGGGCATCTTCAATTTCTTCATCGTCATTCCGCAGCTGGTCGCGGCCAGTCTGCTGGGATTCCTGCTGAAGACCCTGTTCGGCAACCAGCCGATCAACGCCCTGATGATCGGCGGCGCCAGCCTGATCGTGGCCGGGTTGTGCGTGTTGATGGTGCGCAAGGAGACCGTGACATGAACTTGGCAACTGCAAACCGATTCCGTACATCCGCGCTCAGCGCAGCGATGCTCGCCACCTCCTCGTTGATGGCAAACGCGTCGGCAGCGGCAGCCGAAGAGTTCTACGGCACCACCGAGCCGTTCGCCAGCGAGGCCATCTACTTCGTGCTGACCGACCGCTTCGTCAATGGGGACACCACCAACGACCATCGCGACCAGGGCGGAAAGAACCGCACTTTCGATGTACCGACTCCAGGTGCTCCGGCAGGCGAGACCGACAACATCGGCTACCTGGGCGGGGATTTCAAAGGCATCGTGGACAACGCCGCCTACATCCGCGACATGGGCTTCACCTCGGTGTGGGTGACTCCCATCGTCGACAACCCGGACGAAGCGTTCACCGGCGGGGACGCGGCCAAATGGGGCGGCATGTTCACGGACCGCGGCAAGACCGGCTTTCACGGTTACTGGGGCATCAACTTCTACAAGCTGGACGAGCACCTGCCCAGCGCAGGGCTGGATTTCGCCGGTTTCACCCAGGCGATGAAGCAACAGAAGCTGGACGTGGTGCTGGACATCGTCGGCAATCACGGCTCGCCCGCCTACAGCATGCCGAAGATGCAACCGCAGTACGGCAAGGTCTACGACCGCGACGGCAAGCTGGTGGCCGATCACCAGAACCTCAATCCCGATCGACTGGACCCTGCGCACAATCGGCTGCACGCCTTCTACAACACCGGCGGCGGCCTGGCGCAGTTGTCCGATTTCAACCAGGACAACCCGGCGGTGCTGGAGTATCTGGTCGGCGCCTACGAGCAGTGGATCGACCAGGGCGCGGCCGCATTCCGGGTGGACACCATCGCCTGGATGCCGCATTCGTTCTGGAAGAAGTTCGCCGACCGTATCCGCGCCAAGCGTCCAGGCTTCTTCATGTTCGGCGAAGCCTTCAACTACGACGCGGCGATCATCGCCGGCCATACCCTGGACCGCAACGGTCACTACAGCGTGCTCGATTTCCCCATGCGCGGAAAGATGGCGGCCACCTTCGAGAAGAAGGGCGCCGATTTCGCCGAACTGGCCACCTCGCTGTACCTGGAAGACGGCCCATATGCCAACCCCTACGACCTGGTGACCTTCTACGACAACCACGACATGGCCCGCATCAACGCCAGCGACGAAGGTTTCATCGACGCCAACAACTGGCTGTTCACCGCGCGCGGCATTCCGGCCGTCTACTACGGCTCGGAAACGGGCTTCATGCGCGGCCGCGCCGAACACATGGGCAACCGCAACTACTACGGCCAGGAACGAGTAGACGCGGCAGCCAAGAGTCCGATCTATCCGGCGCTGAAGCGCATCGCCAACCTGCGCCGGGAATCATCGGCGCTGCAGCGCGGCCTGCAGTTCAATGTGCGGATGAAGGGCGACGAGGCGGTCTTCTATCGCGTCTATCAGCATGAAGGCGCCAACCAGACCGCGCTGGTCCTGCTGAACAAAGGCGATGCCGCGCGCACGGTTTCGGTCAGCGACTACCTGCAGGCCGGCAGCTGGCGCGACGCTTTCAGCGGCAAGCGGATCAAGGTGGGCAAACAGCTGCGCCTGGAGGTGCCGGCGCATGGCGTGCGCGTGCTGTTTTTCGACCAGCCGCTAACCCGCAAGGACCTGCGCGCAAAGCTGGCCGACTCGATGGCCCGCAAAGACCGCTGACAGGCACAAGTATCCGCGTAGGAGCGACGTAAGTCGCGATGAAGCGTCAACGGTAGAGCGATTCGCGACTTACGTCGCTCCTACGGGCTTCTTTCAGACCAGACGCTGTTGGGTTCGCCCAGACGGGCGCGCCGCGCGGTGGCGCGCGCCAGGGCGACGAAACCGATCGCCAACGCCACGGCACCAGCGTCAATGCAGAACAGGCCCCACTGACCCGCCGCCGCGCTGCGCCACAACCACCATCCCGTCGCCAAACCGTGCGCCACCGGCACCAGCAACGTGACCACGGCCGCCGCCCAAAGCAGGTCCTGCGCGCCACGCACGGGTGCGCGCTGCGCCGCCCACAGCGCGCATAGGCCCCAGCCGACGAAGCACACCCAACCAATGCCGGTAGCGACGTCGATGTCGCGCCGCTGCGCAAGCCATTCGAACAGTTGTGCGGCCACGAATGCTGCCGACACCGCCACGCATAAACCGATGCACACGCCGACCGTAGCCCGGGCCAGATTGACCTGCGCGCGACCTTGCTCCTGTTGCCGGCGCTTGCGCCGCGATTCCACCCAAAGCAGGTTGCCGGAATAGAACAGGAACGCCCCGCCCAGACCCATCAGGAAGTACAGGGCTTTCACCCAGGCGTTGCCGTATTCGCCGAAATGCAGCGCGTAGGCCGAGGCGATGGTGGCGTGGTTGGCGTCGCGCGTGCCGGGCAGTTGGGTGGCCAGCACTTCGCCCGTATTCGCATTCATCGCCACCGCGCCCAGCGGGCCCAGCGCGCCCGGCGATTGGCCGGTGACTTCCACCACCGCATTGCGGTCGCCGGCATTGGCCAGCTTCAGATAGGCAGGTTCGAAGGCGAGCTGCCCCTTCTGCAATGCCGCCTGCACCGAACGCGTATGCCACATCGCCAACTTACCGGCGGGTTCGGCAACATTCGCGGCGGCAACGGTCGGCGCCGTATCCAGCGCCGCGGGCAAGGCCGCCATCAGCTGGCCGCGGTAGACCAGCGGATTCAGCGCGATCATGGTCACGAAGAACAGGCACAGCAGCGCACCGGTCACCGCGAACATGATGTGCATGGGCAGGCTGAGCACGCCGATCACGTTATGCGCGTCCTGCCAGAATCTTTTCAGATTGCGACCGGGCCGCAGCGCGAACAGGTCCTGCACCAGCTTGGGCAGATGGATCACCAGTCCCGAGAACAGCGCCACGCCGTACAGCAGGCTGACGATACCCATCAGGTAAGTGCCGGCGACGGGAATTCCCAACGAGAAATGCAACGCATTGACCAGTTCGGACAGCGCGGCCTGCGGCGGCTTCTCGGAGCCACGCAGATCGTCCAGCGTGGCGTACAACCAGGTGCCCTTCTCGTCCTGCCAGTAGATCACCGAATGCGGCGACTCGCCGCCGGGAAACAGCATGCCCACATGCTTGCGCGCTTGCGGATGCCGCTGCAGGGTTTCATCCAGCAGGCGCTGCGCATCGGCCAACGATTGTTGCGGCCGGCCGGCCGCATGCGGCGACTGCCAGACCTGCAGCTCGTGGTGGAACACGGTGATCGCGCCGGCATAGAACGCCACGAACAACGCGAAGCCCGCTACCAGGCCGACCCAGGTATGCAAGGTGGTGAAAGTGCGCAGCGTGGCCGACTTGATCTTCATGCGTGCCTGTTCAGCTGATCCACTGCAATGCTTGCAACGCCCACAAAGCGCCGGTTGCGGCGATCGCAGACGCGCTCAACCACACCCATGCACGCACGCCCGTAGCGAAGAACAAGCTGGCGCCGATCACGATCATCCAGGCCGGAAAGAACCCCAGGATGCCCGGCACCAGCGTCGCCTGCCACGGCCCCGGCAGCGACCAGCACACCAGCCCCATCAACGCGGCAGACAGGAAAAAGCCGGGGATGACGCCGGCCAACGCGCGCGACCACATCATTCTTCCTGCCTCGGCGAAGCGGTTGCCGCACCGGTGAACGCGGCCAGATAAGGCAGCGCCATCATCGCCAGCATCCAAGTTCCCAGCATCGCGCACAATCCTGCGCCTCCACCCAGCGTCCGCACCCACAGCCACAGCGAGAGGCCGGCCAAGGCCACCCCGATCCAGCTACCGGTGCTGCGCCATCGCGCCAACGCTTGCCAGCGGCAGTGCGACGAGCCCGCGTACAAGGCCAACGCAGACGCGAGCGAGGTCGCGAACGCGGCAGCTGCGAGCAAAGTGTGCATCTTGCCTGCCGCTCAGCCCTGGCTTACCACTGGTACCGCGCAGTCGCAGTCACGTTGCGCGCGTAACCGTAATAGCACCAGTACACGGCGTTGCAGGCGCTGATGTATTCCTTGTCGGTCACGTTCTGCGCGTTCAACTGCAGGCGCCAGTTGCCGACGTCGTAGTGCACCGCGAGATCGAATACGGTGTAGGACGGGGTCTGCCACAGGTTCGGTGCATCGCCGTAGTGCTCGCCGGTGTAGCGAATGCCTGCGCCGAAGCCCAGGCCGGCCAGCGCGCCTTCGGTGAAGGTGTAGTCGCCACCGGCCGACGCGGCGTGCTTGGGCTGCAGCGCGATCTCCTTGCCCAGCGTTTCGGCCAGGTTGCTCTTGGTCACTTCCGAATCGATGTAGGCGTAAGCGCCGTACAGGCTGAGGCCGCGGCCCACATTCCAGCGACCTTCCAGCTCGGCGCCGCGCACGCGGGTTTCGCCTTGCTGGATCTGGAAGAGGGTGTGGTCGGGATCGACGGTCAGCGTGTTCTGCTGGGTGATTTCATAAAGCGCCATGGTGGCGAGCAGATTGCCGCCTGTCGGCTGGTACTTCAGGCCCACTTCCACCTGTTCGCCGGTGGTGGGGCTGAAGGCGCTGCCGCCACGGTCAGGATGTTCGGCGCCAATGGTGGCCTGGAACGATTGCGACCAACCCACGTACGGCGCCAAACCATTGTCGAACACGTAGTTGACGCCCACGCGCGCGGAGAACTGGTCGTCGCTCTGGTGCGATCCGTTGGTGTCGGTGCCCACCCAATCCTGGCGGCCGCCCAGCGTGACGACCCAGCGGTCGATCTTGATCTGATCCTGCACGTAAAGCCCCAACTGCGACTGCGTCTGGCGGGTGCTGGCGGTGGTGGCCGGATCGAAATCGGGCGCCAGATCCGGCATCGAGCCGTACACCGGGTTGAATACATCCAGCGAGGTCGCATTGAAGACGAAGTTGGAGTCATAGCTGTAGCGCGAGCGGCGGTAATCCAGGCCAGTGAGCAAGGTGTGCTCGACGCGGTCGCCGAAATGCCATTGCAGGTTGTTGTCCACGCTCAGGGTCTTCTCGTCTTCGCGGGTCGACCACAGATAGCGGAACAGATTGCGCTGGTCGGCCAACAAGCCGAACGCGCCCACGGCCACGCTGGGATCCACTTCCGCAGTGCCGTACCGCAGGCTCTGCTGGAACAGCGTGCCGCCGCCGAAATCGTGCTCGAACTCATAGCCCAGCGACTTCATGGTCTTCACGTAGTCGTTGGCGTTGGGCTCGCCGGTGAAGCGGTGGGCGGGAATCTTGCCGTTCGGGTTGGGCAGCAACGTGCCTTCGGCCGGCAGGAAGCCGGCGCCGGACTTGGTGTCGGCCTTCTGGTAACGCGCGAGCACGGTGAAGGTGTTGGCGTCGTCCGGTTTCCAGGTCAGCGCCGGGGCCAGGTAGTAACGGTCGTCGTGGATGAAATCGACGGAGGTGTCGCCGTTGCGCGCCAGACCGGTCAGGCGGTACAGCAAGGTGCCGCTGTCGTTCAACTTGCCGCCGAAATCGAAGGCCAGCTGGCGCATGTTTTCGCTGCCCACCTGCAGCTCCACTTCGCGCAAGGCGTCTTCGGTGGGGCGTTTGCTGACGTAGTTGAGCAGGCCACCCGGCGGCATCGCGCCGTAGTTGACCGAGGCCGGGCCCTTCAACACTTCCACCCGCTCCATGCCGTAGGGCTCGATGCGGGTGATGCCGGTGCCGGAACCTTCGGGCAAGGCCAGACCGTCCATGTACCGCGCCGGGGTGAAACCGCGGACCAGCAGCCAGTCGCTGCGGCTGTCGGTGCCATAGCCGCCGCCTTGCGCGCCTGCCGTGTACCAGACAGCTTCTTCCACGCCGTGGATGCCGCGGTCGCGCATCTGGCGGTCGGTGATGACCGAGATCGATTGCGGTATCTCGGTGATGGCGGTGTCGGTCTTGGTCGCGGTACCGCTGTCCCTGGCGATGGGCGCGGTGACCTGCACGGCGTCGAGCTCGGTGGGTTCGGCCTGCGAGTTCTGCGCCAGCGCCAGCCCAGGCAGGGCCAGTGCCGCGAGCACCGCCAGG